>Ga0068868_100000027_pt1 | contig 79473 bp, 58 predicted proteins | sample KBSMisM42_FD_64660 | JGI IMG/M metagenome (GOLD analysis project Ga0068868, IMG submission 64660) | Miscanthus rhizosphere microbial communities from Kellogg Biological Station, Michigan, USA - KBS Miscanthus M4-2 | ecosystem: Host-associated > Plants > Roots > Rhizosphere > Soil ...
CGCGGCGCGACGCCGAACAAATCGATGCGCCTTCGCTGGGAGGACGGCTCGCCGATCGACGTCGGCTTCCTGGCCAAGGGCGCGTCGAAGAGCCAGGTTGCGCTCGAACATCGCAAGCTGGCTTCGAAAGCCGAGGCCGACCGCATGCGGGCGTTCTGGACGGAGCGCCTCAACGCGCTCGCGGCGATGTTGAAACCATAGGGAACTGGATGCTGATGCCGCCTCGGGGCGGCATCAGCATCGCGCAGCGGCGCGGAGCCGTGTGGCAACGTCGCGAACGTGGTCTGACCGTGTCGACGTCTGGAAAAAGCGCGTCGACGCGGAGAAAAAGCGTGTCGACGCGGAAAGAAAGCGCGTCGACGTGCAGGAAAAGCGTGTCGACACGGAAGAAGAGCGTGTCGACGTGTCGGAAAAGCATATCGACACGGAAAAAGAGTGTGTCAACGTGTAGAAAAAGCGTGTCGACACGGAAAAAGAGCGTGTCGACGTGTAGAAAAAGCGTGTCGACATGGAAAAAGACCGTGTCGACGTAAAAAGTTTCGCCCGAAATTCGTCGTGTAAGTGTCTGAATGCACCGCAGTTCCGCGCTGCACCTGAACTTCCGTATGTATAGAAAGTCCTAGCTGTAGCCGACGTTTGACAACATTTCGCGCGCTTCCGCAATACATTGTGCGCAAGGCAAGACAATGGAACGCGCAGACGGCAGCAGTGCTCTCAAGAAACCCGCGAACAGATCGCGTGCGGATCGCCGTTCGTGCCGGTCGATCCGAGACCGTCGCTTGCCGTGGCGCCGCTCGATACGGCGTACGCGGCGGGCTCTCGATTCGTCCTTGGGACTCCTCCAATCCTCTCGCCGTGTCATCGAGCTTGCGGAGCAATCGGGGGCGCGGCGCCCGCTCTGGACCTCGCGTCAACTGCAGCGTGCCGCCGGCTGGCTTTGTGAAGCCAATGCGCGGCTCGTGCGTGCGTCTCTCGCTCTGCGCGACACGGTCGACGACGTGGAGCTCACGCCGGAACGTGCGGCCGAGGCGCCGCAGCAGATGATCGATGCGACCGTACGCTTTCTTTCCAACGCTTCGGAAATCGTCGCGCTGTTCGATCGGCTGGAGGAAGCGTCCGGGCAGCTCCTTGCCTCCGCAACGATCGGCGCCGTCACGTTCGATCTGCCTGGCCTCGATGATCACTCCCGTCATAAGCCCGCGGCTCCGCGGCTCATCACAGGACAGCTTCTCCTGAAAATCCGGTTGCCCGAGGAGAGCGGCCGCATTCGATTGATTGCCATGCGGCGCCGGCGGTCGCGTCCCGTCGCGTTCGCCGAAACTGCACGAAGAGTTTTTCGGAGCCGTGCTCCTCCGCACGCCGCGATCCGCCCACTCTGATCGCGCGATCGCAACCGAATCACAAGTTAACCCTTAACTTGAATAGGAGGACTACGTGTCCACACAAATCGAAGTACCGAAAGAGACATCACACACCGATGGTGCACAAGCCTGCGTCGAAGACATTCGGGCCATGCGCCAGCGGATTCCGAATTTCGTCATCCCTGAGTCGTCCAAGGCAGGCCAGCGGCTCGCCAGTGCCGCCTCAGTGCCCAGGGAGTTCATCGAGCTGGTATCGGTAGCTGTGAAGAACAGCCCGATGCTCGTGCGCGGCAGCGGGGCGGATCCCGCGCAGATCCGCGACTTCATGAGCTTTGCCGAGGCGTATGCGCCGGTGGCGGACGAGCTGGAAGCGCTGGCTCACTTCATCCGCCACAGCGTGACGGTGGCCCGCAACATCGCGGGGAGCGATGCGCTCACCACCTATGCCCTGGCCCAGCGTCTGGCCAAGCGTCCCGAGACCGCCGATCTCGCTCCGCATGTCGACGACATGCGGAGGGCCCTCAGCGCCCGGTTCAAGCCGGGATCGCGGAAGCCGGCGTCAACTCCCGCGCCGAAGGTCTAGCAGCACTTTGGTGCAGTAAGCCCCGCGCGGGCGCGTCCGAAGGCGCGCCCGCGCATTTGCACTGCGATCAGCCGGTGTAGACCGTTCCCTCTTCCACGAAGCAGAGCGGATTTCCCCACGGATCGAGCGCGTAGAACGACCGCTCGCCCCACGGCCGGACCACGATTCCGCCTCCGGGTGCGTCGTGCACCGACTCCTGCGACAGGCATCCCAACTCTTTGGCGCGCTCGAACGCCGCTTCGAGATCTTTGACCGTGAAGTAGAGCGCCTTCGCCGCGGTGTGCGGGCTGCCGATCGATGAAACATCGATCACGGACAGCGTCACCGCTCCGCATTCGAAGTAGCAGCGCGCGCCCGGCTGCTTCCGCCCGTGCAGGCCGAGCAACTTCGAATAGAAATTGACCGCTTCGTCGAGATTGCCCACTTCCACGTTCAGTCTGAAAAACTGCGGTACATCGTCATTCGTCTTTGTCGCCATCGTCGTCTCCTCTGAAAAAATGTGTGAGCCAATCGCTCACGAGCTTCAGCCGCTTGAGCTCCAGCCGATAGATGCGCATGCGGCCCTGCCGTTCGTGCGAGAGCAGGCCGGCCGCTTCGAGAACCTGCAGATGGCGCGTCGTGGTCTGCCAGGCGTGCGCGAACATCGCCGCGATCTCGCCCGCCGTCATCGATCCGCCGTTGAAGTAGATCGCCAGCAGGACGCGCCGCCGCGCCGCGTGGGCAAGCGCGCTGAAGACCGCCTCGTACGAATCCAGCTTCGCTTTCGACTCGCGCTTGGCCATGGTCGACATTCAGCCACGCGGCTGAATGTTTGTCAATGACATTCAGCGCATTCGCTGAATATCATCCGCGCGCTTCTTCGGCCGCCAGATCGATGATGCCGCGCTCGATGTAGATCGGGCGGATGTATTCGGCGAGCATGGGACGTTTCACTGCAAGCCAGAGCGCGCCGGCCAGGCAGAATAGCGCGCCGTAGAAGATCGTCTTTTCGGATCCGATGCGGTCGGCCACGATGCCGGCAAGCAAGCTGCCGATCGGCTGCATGCCCATGATGGCCACGCCGTAGAACGCCATCACCCGTCCGCGCAGGTTCTCGTCGACGACCGTCTGCAGGATCGTGTTCGCCGAGGCAGCCTGCAGCATCATTCCGGCACCGACGATCGGAAGGATCACCACCGAAAGCCAGAGCACGTGCGAGAACGAAAAGGCGATCAGCCCGACGCTCAGTCCGATCGATGCGGCCACGATGACTTTGCCGAGGCCGACCACGGTGTGGCGCGAGGCGAGGTAGAGCGTACCCGCCAGCGCGCCAATTCCGGACGCCGTCATCAGGATGCCCAGCGTGTGCGGCCCGCCGTGAAGCACTTTCGAGGCGATGACCGGCATCAGCGTGGCGTACGGCATTCCGGCCAATCCGGCCAGCGCCACGATCAGCAGCAGCGCGCGCACCGGCGGAAAGCGCGACACGTACGTCCATCCCGTGCGCAGCTCCTCCAACATGCGCGTGTCGACCTCGGCACGCACGGCGCGCGTCCGGCGCATGGCCAGCAGCGACGCAATCACGGCGAGGTACGAGATTGCGTCCGCGCCGAAGCACCACCCTTCGCCGAGCGTGGCGATGAGGATGCCGCCGATCGACGGCCCGATGATGCGCGAGGCGTTGATCATCGACGAGTTCAACGCGATCGCGTTCGGCAGGTCGTCGCGGTCGTCCACCATCTCCACCACGAAGGCCTGCCGCGCCGGCGTGTCGAACGAGTTGATCACCCCTTGCACCAGTTGCAGCGCAATCACCTCGGCCACGGTGATGACGTTCATCAGCGCCAGCACCGCCAGCGCCGCCGACTGCAGCGCCGACAGGATCTGCGTGATGACGAGGATGCGATGCCGGTCCCACCGGTCGACGAGCACGCCCGCGAACGGCGAGAGGATCAGCATCGGGATCTGCCCCGCGAATCCGACGATGCCGAGGAGGAGCTCGGAGCCGGTGAGGCGATAGACGAGCCAGCTCGTGGCGATGCGCGTGATCCACGACCCGACCAGCGAGATCGATTGCCCTCCGAAGAAGAGGCGATAGTTGCGATGGCGCAGCGCGCGCGTGATCCGGCTCAAGCGGTGGGCCTCACGCAATTGATGTTCCCACGATCCTCCGCTAGAATCCGCCGCCGCAGCGGAAATTTTGACGCGCCCCTCGCGTTAGTTTCCGTACCTTCCCGTAGGCATCGTGGGGCCGTAGCTCAATTGGGAGAGCGCCTGAATGGCATTCAGGAGGTCGACGGTTCGATCCCGTTCGGCTCCACCATTTCCCCGTTTGGACGCCGCTTGCGAGCACGTCGAACGGCGAGCGATAGATGGGTGAACAACTTCCGTTGTCCACGGTCAGTTCGATCAGCATCATTTTCGCGAGCGCTGCTTTCTCGGCTGGAGAACGCCGAACCCATAGCAGCGGCGCGCGTTGGAGAAGTTCGATCGGGCGGCGGGCGGCCGCGAGAAACCTCGGTTTCGGCGGGAGCGCCGCGACCTGCTTGGACTCCATGGCGAGTTGGTCCAGTTCGCCGCGCCACTTCGTGTCGAGCGTCTCCCAGAGCGTGGCGTCGACGGTGCCGCTGATCTTGTCGATGTAGGCTGCCTCGCGCAGCCGGTCGACCCGCTGCCGTTCCTGCGCGATGTGCTCGATGATCGCGGCGCTGTTCGCCTTCTGCTCGTCGTGCCAGACCCCGAGCTGTGCTTCGAGCCACGCAGAGAGCGGGCCGTCGATCTGCATCGAGGTCAAGAGCGCGCCAATGGCATCGGTGAAGACTTCCTCCCGGTAGTGCTTCCGGCCGCAGCCGCCCCGGCCGTTGCAGTGCAGGTACGTGTAGCGGCGCTCAAGCACCTCGCCGCTTGGCAGCACGCGCCGCTTCACCTTCGCGTCAGAGCTGAGGAGCCCTTGGCATCCCGCGCACCGCAAGAAACCGTTGAACATGAATGCGTGCCGCCCCTTCGTCTTCGGCTGGCCGAGCGCCCGTTGGACTTGGTCGAAGAGCGCTCTGGTAATAATCGGCACGTGCCGGCCGTCGGAGCGCTCGCCTGCCCAGACGACGACCCCAATGTAGATTTCGTTCCGCAGCAAGCGGAGCACCCAGTTCTTCGAGATGCCGCCGCCCCGGCGCGTCCGAAGGCCCATCGCACGCGCGCGCCGGGTGAGTTCCTGGCCGGAGCAGCGGCCAGTCGCGGCCAGCTCGAAGAGCTGCCGGACCTTGGGCGCCATGTCGGGGTCGGGCACGATGCTCTGCTCCTTCCCCGCTTGGTTCTGATAGCCGATCGGCGCGCACGATGGCCAGAGGCCGCTCCGCGCCTTCGTCGTCATCCCCTTCACGATCTCGCGCCGGAGGTTCCGGAGGTAGTTCTTTGCGAGCACGAGCTGCAGCTCGTGTTGAAGGTGCTGGGTTGGGGAGGAATTCGGCGCGACGACGAGGTTGTCGCGGACGCAGTGGAGCTCGATCTGGAGGGTCTCGGCCATTTCCGCATCCGCGAAGTTTCTCGAAAAACGGTCTGTTTTTTCGCAGAGAACAATCCGAACCTCGGTGTGACGAGCAAGGTACTCGCTCAGGCGGCGAAACTCCCGCCGATCGCTGCCGACTTTTGCGCTCCGAGCCTCGACAAACCACTCCACAATGGTGATGCCGTTCTTCGCCGCGTAGTCCGTAAGGAGCGTCTTTTGCGCGTCAATCGAGAAGCCGGTTTCTTCTTGTGCTTTGCTGCTGACGCGCGCGTAGGCCACCGCCCGTTTCTGTGCCGTCTTCATCGCGCTATTTTACCCGTCCGAAGCTCGAGGATTTCGGGTTGCTTGTTAGCATCGTCCTCCGCCGCCCATTGATCGAGGAGCCCGAAAAAGGCGAGCAGGTTCCCCTTCATCTCCTCCCATGCCGGATCGGAAATCGTGTGGCCATACGCGTCCTCGATCGAGGCTCTCGCAGCCTCCTCCAGCGAGGGGATGATGACCGGGACAGGAGCGGTGCGGCGGCTTCTCATGGCATACGGCGTCGAATGTTCACGATCCTCGTCCGTCGAGCAGATGCTGATCAACGGACGACGACGGTGAAGAGCGCCCCGCCGCTCTCGCGGCGGGGCGAACAGATCAGCGCGCCGGCTCGGCGCCCGCGGCAGGCGGCATCTCGTCGTCTCTGCCGGTATCAGTGGGCATGAGCTGGCGAAAGTGGATCTTCGCCCACGCTTCAGTCTCGACATTCATGTCGGGCAGCGTCGGGGCAACACCGTGCTCCGCCTTGAAGCGTCGGATATCGAACGAGAGCGTCATCCATGTGTGGATACCCTTGCCGTCGGCGGCGCCAGCGATGGCTTTCTGCCGCGTGATGGTGCGGCGAAGGCGCCATTGAAGGACTTTGAAGAGCCCGTACGCCTTCGCGGTCCCCGATGCCTCGGGGAAGATGAGGATGGCGTTGTAGATGCCGGTAATGATCGAGAGCCAGGCGAGATGGAGGTTCATGAGGAGGGCGGCCTTCGCGGCCATGCCGTGGCGGGTGCCGACCGCGAGCATCACAACACCGATAAGAATCGGCGAGAGGGCGCAGACGACGAGGCCCATACCCTTCCAGCGCCGGGTGGCCTTCTCATCGCGGCGGATGCGGGCATCGCCGAGCATGAGCCCGACGCCGATTACGACGGCGACGCCGGTGAGGGAGAAGAACAGGAGAAGGACGAGCCGAAGCCAGCGGCTGCCGCCGAAGAGCGAGGCGACGTAGAGCGCGAAATTCGCGACGAGCCCGATCTCGACGAGCCAGCCGAGGAAGTGGAGGGCGAGCAGAGCGAGGTAGAGGACGACGATACGGGTCTTCATGCCGATGTACTCTGCGTGACCGGACTCCAGAGCAGCGAGCTTCGTCTCTGCGGTAGTGACCTTCGCGCGAGCATTCGTCCACGTCGCGACGAGACTGACGAGGAGATGGCAGAGCGCGAGGAGGGCGGCGAGGGCGGCGGACGACGTGCTGGAGGGGTCCATGCTACTGCTCCTCCGCGAGCACGTATCGGAGCCCGGTGACGACGTCGCCGTAGCGATTCACGCCGAATCCGGCAAGGTCGCCGGCGTCGATCTGATTGATGAGGTAGATGGTGGGACGGCTCTTCAAAAAGCGGAGCGGCTTCGCGTTGATGTCATCGTGCCCGTCGCTGAAGATAAAGAGCACCTGCTGGCGCGCGCTGATCGGGATGGTGTTGAGTTCGAGGTAGTACGCATCGGCCATGGCGAGCATGGCGCCGATGTTCGTGTGCGTGCTCCAGTTCGGCGGGGCGAGGATGGGCTCGATCGCGCGGCGAAACGCCGCAATCCTCTGCTCGGCGGACATGCGCCAGGCCGCGAGCCTCGCCGCATCGTCGGCGGCATTCTTCTCGTCGACGGCCTGGACCTGGGCTTGGCTGATGAAATCGAGGCCGTCCGGGACGGCGGCACCGGCCGCGCGAAGGGCCGGAGGCGGAGAAACGTAGAGGCGGGTGAAGGGCGTTGCGTGGTCGGTGATGGCCATCATGGCCACGGCGCCGCCGCACCGGCGAACATGCTCGAACAGCGGGTCAAAGTCGGCCAACGTCGGCCTCGGGGACGTCGAGGTCGGCATCGACGCCGAGTTGTCGATGGCGATGACCGCTTGGAGGAAGCGCGACGCATGACACACGCCGTCGTCCTCCACCAGCCTGCTAGTCTTGCTCCGCGTCGTGGGGAAGGTGTTGGATCCCTGCAACTCATCGTGAACGGTGGCATCGGGCGCGCCCTCGAGCACCGTCGTCGAGCGGGTCGTGCCCTCCGCCGCGTCCGCGGCGATCGTGCTGACGGTGTCGGTGTTCCCTACGGCGCAGCGACTGCAGCGCGACTCGCCGCCACAGCTGGTGAACAGGCCGATAACGAGCAGCAGGGCCGCAATCGCGTTGACACCGCTATACTTCTTATGGTGCGGTGTACTATTTTTTTCCGTAGAGGTGGTACAACGTACGGAGGCCTTGGTGGTGGCCATCTTTTTCTCCTATGTGATGGTTCTACCGTCGGGGCGGGCGCGTCGGGTTTCCCGGCCGTCCAACGGTCGACCCGCGGGGGCGGGTCGACCATCTATTTCTTCTATTCGTGGTCGCATCCTCCCCGTGGCACCGACAACCGGTCGTTGCGATCGACCTGACCACAAGGGGCTTTTTCTCTGTGTCTTTGCCCTCCTTCTCTCAGTATCGACAACAAGTCATTATGCACAGATTCATCGCACATTGAATAGCTAAGTTGTTATTTTTCAATCACTTAGATGACGATTACGACGACGGCGACGTTTACGACGCCCATGGGCGCGATGATGGAGCTCGAACCGGGCTATACGCTCGTCGACCTCGCCGCCGAAGCGCTTCCTCCGCCCCGTTTCGACACCGGCTCGCGCGGGCATGGGCGCGCAAGAAAAACGAACAAGGAACCGGCCTTCGAGGGGTTCTCCGACATCGCCCTGAATCTCTTGCGCGACGTGTTCGTGGAGCTTGCGCGTCGCACCCCGGCTGAAGGCAGGGGGATCGTCGTAACGGCAACGAGTGCGCAGCTCGGCGGCTTTTCCGCGCGCAAGGGACAACCGAAGACGAAGGCCCAAGCACGGAAGCTCGTGTACGAGTTCAAAGAGCTGGTCGGAGAGCAGGGCCTCACTCGTGACGTGGTGCGCGGTGGGACGACGTACCGGATCACGTTTCACGTGCGGGGAGACGGTGAGCACTGGTTCTGGCTCGTTCTGGACCGAATGGAAGAACAGCGAACGAAGCAGCTCGTGTCCGTGCCGAACCCCGCGCTCGCGGAGCGCTACAACCTCGCAAGCACCGAGCGCGAACGGGCGGCCGAGATCGTCCTCGCCGCAGCCGCCGATAAAGGCGTGGAGAACGAAGCGCGGGCTTGGTTGGAACGGATCGGGCTCGGGAGCGAGATGGAGCTAGAGAGCCAACCGCGTGGAAGGCTAAGGACCATCGGGTTGATGCTCGCGAGCTGTGTGGTGCTCGCACTCGCTGCGAAAGCGGCCTACACGCTCGTTCCGCCGTTCCGGCGTTTCGTCCAACGCTATATCCCGATCCTTCGCCCCGCCCCGCGACCCAGTCTGCCACAGCACGTGCACCCGAGTAGCGCAACGATCGACGTAACACCGCCGCGCGTCACCCCGAACGCGCCGACGCATCGTGGTGCGGTACTCCATGGCGCGGCAGCGGGCAGGATGCTCTACGTCGCACGCGGAACGACAGGTGTTGAGGTCTATGACATCGGCGACCCGGACCATCCTCACCTCATGCGCACGATCCCGACCACGGACGCCTCGGCCGTTGTTGCCCGCGATCCGTATTTGTTCGTTGCAGACGGATCGGGCGGGCTCCGGGTCATCGACCTGCGCAAGCCGCCCGCCGAGGCGACCGTCGCGCTCGTCCCGACGACCGGTCACGACAACGGCATTTCCCTTCGGGGTGACTTCGCCTATGTCGCGAGCGGCATGGCCGGGCTCCGTATTTTCGACATCCGGACGCCAGAGAAGACGCGCTTCATTGCCGCGGCGACGGACACTCCGACTGGGCAGGTCGGATCGGCGATGGGCGTGATGGTCAGAGGCAACGTCGCGTATGTCGCCGAAGAGCCCGGCCCGGGGAACTTCGGCGGTGGGCTCTTCGTCGTGGATGTCAACCAGCCCACCGCTCCAGTCGTGAGCGGTCAGCACCTTCGGCCAGGCGGCGCGCATGCCATTCTGCCTCTCAACGCGCAGATGGTTCTCCTCGCTGAACCCGAAGGCCTACAACTCGTAGATATCTCGCAGCCGGCCTACCGGTCCTCGACGATCAGCGTCGTCAAGGATATCCGCGCGCTTGTTGCGCTCGACACCAAGAAGGTGCTCGCGATCAGTGCCGCAGACATCGCGATCTTCGACATCACGAATCCGTCCGCGCCGACGCGCCTCCCCGATGAAACGCCTCTGCCAAGCACCGCACTTGCAGGCGCGGGCATCGCGTATCTGCCGCACAATGTCGCGCCCGGGCCAGCGACGACGTCGACTGGCATGTCCGGCTCACACTAAGGATTGGCATGCACGCGGTTTTGCCAGCCGGCTCAGGAGGCTCAAGTCCGTGAAGTTGAGATATATCAGCACGTCTTCGATCGCATCACACATCATTCAGCGCGTAAGCGTATACGCCGCCCAATAGTACGGTTCACGCGATTCCCGTTGACGAATAACCTGAAGCTGTGTCTGACGGAGGGCGTCCGCGGCTGACACTCCGCCGTGCACGTGGCTGTGAAAGACAGTCATGAAGGAAGTGGTCGAGGCGTCGTTGATCGCCCACAGCGTCGCGAGCACCGAGGATGCTCCAGCATAGCGAAAACCATTCGCCAGGCCGACGATGTCATCCCCACCAGACGCAGGCCCGATGGAAGTCTCGCATGCAGAAAGCACCGCGAGTTGGATCGAGGAGAGGTCGAGATCAAAGACTTCGTACACGTGAAGGTGTCCGTCGCCCGCCTCATCGCGTCCGGCATCACCCTCATCAGGAGCGAGGTTGATCGTCGTAAAGAGGGGGCGTCCCTCCTCGTAGCGCGCATGCGCCGCGATGTGGATGATTCCCGCGCGCGCGCTGTCCCGACGCAGCCGGCTTTCCCGCGCGTCGCTACCGGTCCACGCGGTCGTACCGTAAATCGCGGCTACGGCCTTTGCCTCCGTCGCGGCATTCGGCAGTGACCGATCGGGATCACCAAACACCAGCGTTCCCTCGCGTTGATGCTTTTTCACCGTGAAGCGGAGCGCACTTGCACTGGGTGCAAGCGTGAGGGTGTAGTCCTCGATAAGGTAGTGGTTTCGGGATGCGCTCCATAAGGCAGCGAACGGCAAATAGTGCAGAACGCCATGCGGCACGATGATGAGATTCGGGCTATGGATGTACAGGCTCACCGGCGCGATGAGTCTCTCGTAGAGTCGACCGGCCATTGCCTGTGCCCCGGCGTCGCGCGTGACGATGAGGTCTCGCAGTTGCGCGACCTCATCAGCAATCCTCGCTGCTGAGATGGGCGACGCGACGGCGTGCATGCCGCCGCGGTCGACTACCCAGATGAGCAATCGGTCAGGGAGGATGAAGTATTCGATGAGCGCGGTATCGGCCGGGAGAATGTCGTGCTGGAGTTGTTTCAAATTGACGGTGTCAACTTGAAGCAGGGATAGGTATGCAGGATTCGACTGCGCCACGCGACCAAGGAGATCCTGGTAGCGCTTCCGCGCAGTCTCCTCCTCGTGCATCCGGTTCTCATCTCCTCCGAACGGGCTGCCTAGCGGCGTGGCCGACGTCGTGCTCATGCGGAACGTCTCCAGATCAAATAGTGTCCGGCGAACATCGTAGAGTTCGGACGCCAGTTCCTTTGGCACGGCCGCGCTAGGCAGTCTGCGATTGCCGAGCTGATTGAGGAACGCGCGAGCGCGGGCACGTTCGGCGTAGGAGAACGCCGTATCCGTATGACCCTGATCGAACGAGAGACCGATCATCGCCCCATACAGCGGCCTCGATCTGCCCACCCACGACATTACAAGTTGATCGAGCCGGAGATTGCGTTGCACGGATTCCGCGGCATCGATCGCTCGTGCGTAGGTCTCCAGGGCTTTCGCGTGATCGCCACGCTGCTGGTACAGAGCGCCCGCTTTGGCAAGCGCCGCTGCCCGCAGCCCGGGATTCGTTGTGACCATCTCCTGATACTTGCCGAGGGCCTCGTTGATATGGCCGGCTGCAGCCGCGACATCGGCATCCCACAATGTTTCTTTTGAGAACGTGAGTGTGCCATCGCACGCAGTCGTGTAGGTTGCGGGCACCGGCATGCCGGCCGCGCGTGCGACACGGCGCTGCTCGAGCAGATTTTCGGCGATGTCGGTTTGACTCAGTTTTGCCAAGAGCGCGTTCCGTTCGTCATAGAGCGTCCACGCGAGCTTGCGCATCGCCTCGGCGTCTCGCGTGTTGCCATGGTCGGCGTTGATTGCTTGCAGTGCTGAGGCGATCTGCATCTGGCACGGCGGAGCAGCCATGACAGTGTCAACCACGCGCACCTCTTCAGGCGTGAACGTCTTCAACATTTCCTTCCGGCCTTGCTCGACGGCTTTGAGCATTGAGTGCTGGATACGCGACATCATGCCGAGGAACATGCCTGCCCGCATCTTTGCTGCCCGATCGATCGGCGCCGGACCAGGGTGAGAGCGCTCGGCGATCATTTCAGGCGTGACGTGGGCGGACAAGTCGTTGTCCGCCAGAATGTCGTTGATCCGCTTCGCCTGGTCTTGCAGAAATGCTTTCGTCGGAGGCGGCTCATGGTATTGCGTCTGAACATCGCGGTTGAATCCTCCGGCGGCTTCCGCAAGCGATTTCGCCATCTCATTCGCCGGGCCGCGCTCGTCCCTCTCGGCTAGGATGCGCCGCTGCCGCTCGATGAACTCGATCCATTCATGGCGAATCTCTTCGGCGGAAGCATGCATCGGTGGCGGCTTGGGGAAATCGTCCGGAATGTTGCCGCCGCTCCCCTCTTCGTTCAGGACGACGGCGACCTCATCCAGTAGTTCGCTGTCTTCGTTGGAAAGAAGCGCGAGCGGGTTTTCAGCGACCAGGTTTCCCACTTCCGATCCGATGGTGGAAATGCCTAACATGGCCTTCTTACCCTGTTCGGCCCACGTATCGCCAACCTTCGCCCACTTCTCCCCTGGAAAGCGCGTGCGAAGTTTCGAAACGGCATCGAGAGCGCTCTTCAGATGCTCTGCCGCAGCCTCGTCGAGGCCCATGTTCATTTGTAGCGTGCCGAGACGCGTTTCGGCCCGAACAACGGCAAAGGAATCGGGAGCATTACGGCGGGTCATGTCAACGGCACGGGTGAGCTGGCCGACTGCTTCCTCATAGGAACCGACGGCCTGAAGCGCCATCCCCAGGTTCTCTCTCGCCCGTGCTTCTTCGGCGGATTGTGTGCCGAGGTGGCTGTACACCGTGACCGCCTCCGTAAGTGGCGGCAACGCGCGAGTGACGAAGCCGTGGACAAGGTACACCTCACCGATGCACGCAAGGTCTGACGCCTCGCCACGCGCGTCGTGAAGCTGGCGATGAATGCGCAGTGCGAGGCGCGCCTGTCCGATGTCCTCCCACCGGTTTCCGACAAACGCCCGCGCAATGCCGTTACGCGCGGCGGCTTCACCTCGGACATCGTGCGACGCGCGCGCGGCGGTAAGCGCCTCACGAAACGCGCTGTCGGCGCTCGCAAGATACCCGAGTGACAGGTTTTCCTCACCCTGGGCGACCAGTTGCTCAACCGTTGCTGCGTCGAGCCGCGTACACGCGAGGAACGCGAAGAAGAGCCATGTGAACCTTCCGCCACTTGTCATCGTAAGCCCCGTCAGCGCGGGATCCGCCCGGCCGCTCGTTCTGCATTCGTTCTTGCCGCGTCAGCTGCTACCGCCAGACCGATCGCTGCATACATGCGACTCGCCTGATCGAAATGGTCACGCGCTGCGGAATAGAGGTGGAGGGCGAACGCAACTCGCCCGAGACCCGCCTCGGCCGTTGCTTGTGCTTCGGGATCACCCATCGCCTCGACGACGTGCCGGTACTCGCGGTCGGCCACGGCATAGAGTCCGCTCGACGCCGCAATATCGGCTAACGTCACGCGCACCACCGAGTCATCTTTCTGCGCGAGGGCGCTGTCGTACAGCTTCAGCGCGTCGCTTGTGAACCCGCGCGACGCGTACGTACCAGCGATCAACAACTGGCGCGTGAGCGCATCGGCCGGTAGAGCCTCGATCGCAGCGAGCCGCTCGCGGAGCGCGTCACGAGCCGCGTCATTCGCGATCACCACCTTTACCCCCTGCTGTTCACTGCGCAGCGGTGCTGCAAGTGCGAGTCGCGCGCCGATGTGTAGAAAGAGCGGCAATGGTCCGGAGGGCAGGAGCCGATCCGCCGGAAACGGGAGCGAACAAATTTTCTCGCCACGCCACACACCGGTGCCTGCGCCGCACGCCGCCTCCCCTGCCGCGACCTTCAGCGGCGCCATTCCCGCACCGACCCACTCGATCTCGTACTGCACGGCACCGGGCACCTTCGTCCAGACGACGACCGGACGCTGCTCCGCCAACGTCGTGTTCCGCGGCGAGAGAACGATCGGAACGTCAGGATCGGCGTCGCCACGCGTGTCCAGCTCGATCGCTCCGCTCGCACCTACGAATCGGATATGGCCATGCTCGACCGCAACCGTGTCGTACAAGCCGGAAGGCACGGCACGCCCCCTCGCACATGCAGCGGCACTCAGTGCCCAATCCGCGGGCCCGCGTATCTCGATCCATCGATCGGTCGAACAGAGCAATACGGCGCGACCCTCGGGCGCCACGTGGATTACCTCGCCCGCGTTGACCTGTTGTCGGTCAGCCGCCCGCCGTACCGGCTCGCCGAGCGTCACCGAGCCGGCGACAGATGTCAAAACCGCAGCCACCCGCGGCTGCGAAACTGCCGCCGTCGCTGACAGGAGAAGCGCGATCAGGGCCACGGGTTACATCCCTCCTTGATTGCAAGCTGCTGCGCATCCGGCGCGACTTCGCTCACGCGTTCGGGGTCGAGTACCTGGAAGCGCTTCAAGGCAACACACGATGCGACCCTACTACCACGAACCTGCTCCGCCACGGCCAGCCAATACGTCGCCTCCGCGCGCGCACTTGCGTCATTCCCGTAGTTGGCGAGTGCAACATCGAGGAGGCGCACCGCTTCATCCGCGTGCCCTTCTGCCAACGCGACACGGGCGAGATTCTTTGACAGGGGCGCGAAGCGCGGATCCTCGGCTAGCCCAGCCACGAGCGCTTTCCGGGCATCCGCCGGCCGTCCGAGTTTCAGATGGATGTTTCCGATCTCGTTGTAAGCCTTCGCATTGCGCGGCTCGATTTCGACGGCGCGCCGCAAGCACGCCAGCGCCTCCTCGAAGCGTTCGCCACGCGAGAGCAGCACCCCGAGATTGAATTGATAAAGCGCCACTTCCGGCGCAATGCGCACTGCGGTTTCGGCATGCGTGATCGCGTCCGGAAGGTTCTTCTCGGTTGCATCGAGCACGGCGAGATTCATCTGGACAGCCGCGTTCTGCGGATTCGCGCGCAACGCCGCGTCGAACGCCCTCCGAGCGTCGGCACGCCGCCCCGCCTTCATCGCCTCGACTCCCTGATTGTCGAGCAAGACGGCGGCAGCTGCGCGTCGGCCATTCACCCACGCGACAGAGAGAGCGATCGCGATCAGAGTCAGGACGGCCAGCGACGCCAGAGCCGCGAAGCGCCGACGGGTCTTCGGCACCGCAGGACCCGTACCCGCCCGAATCAGCGCGACAGCGAATGCGGCTGCCGCATCCGACGCAGAGGGCCGCCAAGCCTTTACGTCGTCCTTCCCCTCGCCGAAATCCGAGACGCCTTTGATCATGAGGAACTCTGGCGGATGCGAAGTGTCATTAAGGCCAGCCGCGGTTCCACCCGATTCCATCTCGATGCCGATGAGCTTCGGCCAGTCTTCACGGTAGCCCGCGATGAGATCTGCGTTCGAAACGACGTCCCCTCCCGACGCGATGACGCCGCAGTGCCGCGACGGCACACCGGGTGTCGGACGAATCGCCGGCGTCAACAACGGAATCCATTCTTCGGGCGTGAGATTCAGCGCCCCGTCGAGCAGGTTGGCGCCCGAGCGATATACCTCCCACCGGATCTCACGCCGCCCGTCAGGAAACACCTTTCCGAGCGTGTAGTCAGCGACCTGGCGCGACACGAGCACGTCACCGAGCGCCGTATCGGGTGGTGGCATGCCGCACGCGATTCCGACCAGCAGCACGTTGTTCGGGTGCCAACGCGCAACGACTGCCTGTGCCTTCGCGGTGGCCATGAGCGGCCCCATCCCGGCGAGCGAGGTGACTACGACGCGATAAGCCGCGTGATCCTTCCGTCGCGTCGGAACGATCGCTTCGTACCACGTATGGGTATCAAGACCGTCCTTTTCTAACTTGCGCCAGCCCTCAATGTGCGCAAGTACTGCATCCCGCTCCTCTTCAAGGGCGGTGATGATCGCGAAGTCGACGGTCGTCACATTCAAAGGAGTGACGGTCGGCTGGAAGTCCCTACCCCGAGGATGTGCAATTGCCGCAAGCACGCACGTGATTGTAGTGTGATAAATTGACGGATGTCCTTACCCACTACCCGTTCCGTGACTGCTCGGCAGCCGGAATCTCAGCAGGAGGTCCTTGTGTCTGTGGGACTCGTTCACGATTCTTCTGTGCGAACCAGCCATACGATGAGGTTACTGATTCCGATCATCGCGTTCTTCCTGCTCGTAGCAGCTACTCCTCCTCGGGTGCCCGCGTCATCATCCAAAGCTCTGTCCGAATTCGATCGACTGATGATTGACGGTGAGAAGAAGCGTCGGGAGAACAATGTCGGTGAAGCCGACGCATCGTTTCGCGCGGCGCTCCATCTGGCGCTGAAGTCACGAGACCGAAAGGGAGAAGCTGCCGCACGCAACGGCATCGCTCGAACATTTCCAGCGGACCGGTGGAGTGTTCTGGCCCAAGCACGGCTCGCGTTGGCGATTCACCGCGAGTTGCACGATCAGGCCGGAGAGGCATCGGATCTCGCGACCGTCGGCACGATCTATCAATTTCACGGGTTCAGCAGCGCGGCGCTGCCGCCGTTTCGCGAAGCCATGAAGATCGAGCAGCGCCTTGGACTCGTCGACGACACAGCGGAACAGCAGGAAGCCTTTGGATTGGCACTCGCAGCTGTCGGATCGTACGAGGAGGCACTCACACAACTCAGGGAGGCTCTCGCATGGAAAATGAAACACCCCGCAAATTCCTCTGATCTAGTGAAGTTAGAGGTCCGCCTGGGATCACTTGAGGCCTCGCTTGGCCGTTACGAACAGGCGGCCGCACACATGAGCCACGCTCTCGGGCTCATCGAGGCGGTGCGCAGCCGATTGTCCAATGACGAATGGACACGTCTCCGTGACGTGCTCGCTCAGCGTGCAGGAAAGCAACTCCATGACTTTGGGCCGGCGCTGGCGAACCTGCTCGAGGCGAAGGGCGACACCCCGGACGATCTCGCGCTAGTCGAGGCCCGACGGCTCGTGTTCGAGGAGGGAGTGAATGATCCTCCCGATATCCAGCATCTCGGAATTGCCCTGAAACCTACCGCTCCACCACGGGTGTCTCGCACATCAGATTTCCTGGCCGATCCCAACGGACGAGGGAAATGGAAAAAATTAATTGAACAGTACCGCCGTAACCTTACAAGCGAGAATCCACAGATGACCGCGGAGCAAGCGCATGCTCTGATGCACGCGTACCCTGAAAGCGTCGCGAAATGGCTCGTCGACGCCGCTGGGCAGTTCAATGAAGAGATGCAGACTGCGCGTGGCGTCGACAAGCCATCTGTCTCGTGTCTGAAAGAAGAAGCGCGGCAGCTCAATCAGCTCCTGAAAGAGAACGACTTCAAGCCGCTGATCACGGAAGACATGATTGCGGCAAGATCCTCCGAAGAGCAGGAAGATACGGACGGGGAGAAGAATCAGTCGACAGACGCGCTGAGCGGCGCGATCTCATCGGCGGTCGCCCAAGTCTTACAAACTCAGACAGTGGTCCGCAGCGAGATCGCGAAAATCGTGAAGCCGGAGGATGTGAGCGTGGTCGAGGCATTCGTCATAGAACCATGTGAGAGGGTGATTGCGACGTCACTCCGACAGGTCTATGCCCGGATGGGTGACGCTCGCAACGCCTCCGCGATGAACGAGCGTGCCTGGAAACTCACGTTCGACGAAGCGGATCATCAACGTCATGTCATGGCAGCGGGCGGGCTCGGCACCGATTTCTCGTCGCTCGATGAAACGTACGCCGCCGCCAAGCGGCTCGGATTGTCAGCTCCTGCCGACGGCATCTGCGATGGCATTCACTCCCGGGAAACACCCGGCCTCTGGCATGCGGATCTCGTCTTCGCTCAGGAGCACTTCGAACAGGCGCTTCAAGAGTACCGATCCGTCGCTGAGAGAGAGCCTTCTCTCCGACCAACGGCGTTGACACGCGTCGGGGAGGTCTACGAAAAGACGGGCGACCGGCAAAAGGCGGTCCAAAGTTACGCGAAAGCGATCGAGGCGGTTGAGGCGGTTGAAGGCAACCTGCGCCTCGAGGATCTTGTCGCGTCGTGGGCGAGTTCGCAGGCTTCGCTATACGCGCGAACCATCAGTCTTCTCTTCGACCTCGGCAAATCGGAGCGGGCGTTTGAGGTCGCTGAACGCGCGCGAGGACGCGCGTTCCTCAACCAGATCGGAAACCGCCGCCTGCCAGCCGCCGCCATCCCCGCGGATCTGGCATCGGAACTCCAGATGGTCCGACAGAAACTGATCGAGATTGAGACACTCCGAGCCCGGCCGCAAAAAAGCGATACGGTGGATCAGATGTTCAACGCGGTCAACGCCGGACGCATGCGCGAGGAGACGGAGACACGCGCACGCTTCGAAGAATTGCGCGACCGACTGCGGCAATCTCACCCCGAATATCTTTCACTCGTTCAGGTCGAAACTACGACGATCCCCCAGATTCAGCGCGAGGTTCTGTCGAGCGACATGACGCTCATCGAGTACTTCGTGCTTGGCAATCGCACGCTGGCATGGGTTGTTGATCGTGAACGCGCGCACTGCGTCGAGCTCAAAATTTCCGCGGACACTCTGCGCGGAGACGTCACGTACTTTCGTGACCTAATAGCCCAGAGGAGTTCGGACGAGCAAACAGTATCAGCGCGCCTCCGTGAGGTACTCATCGCGCCGCTGGAGCGGTACATCCGTCATCCGAGTCTCGTGATCGTGCCCCATGGCCCCCTGCACTACCTGCCGTTCGCGGCACTGTGGAGCACAGCCAAGAAACATTTTCTTATCGAGGACTACACCATCACCGTTGCGCCGAGCGCCAGCACTCTCCGTTTCATGCGCAAGAGTTCTTCAAAGGCCGGGCCGCTCGTGGTGTTCGGAAACCCAGATGGATCTCTCCCTGAGGCGGAGCATGAGGCACGAACAGTTGCGGTCATCTACGGCGTCTCGCCCTTCCTCGGAAACAATGCGCAGGAGCGTCAGCTGCGAGAGGCGTGCCCCCGCGCGACGATGCTCCACGTGGCTGCCCACGCGCACTACGATCCCGAGCGCCCCCTGTTTACGAAAATCAGTCTCGCGCCCACCCCGGGGCTGGCGGGTGATGAAGGCGCCGATGGGCAATTACACCTCTACGAGGTTTACGACCTCGATCTCAGGAGCGTTCGTTTGGCCGTCCTTTCAGCATGTGACACCGCGCTCGGTCCACGTGATGAAGGCGATGATCTGACCGCCCTACCGCGGGCATTTCTCAACGCTGGCGCGTCGGCCGTGGTGACGACGTTGTGGCATATCGACGACGCTTCCAGCGCTGCCGTCATGCAGGCATTCTACCGGCGCCTGCACGATGGCGCGTCGATCGCCACCGCGTTGCGTGTCGCGCAACTTGAAATCTTGAAGCAGAGTACTTGGCACGCACCCTACTATTGGGCGGCCTTCATGAAGACGGGGGAGATCAACTGAACGATTCTCCGCGTCGACGGTGCATCGAAATTAGCTTGATGCCGAGGGGCGGCATCCGACCTCCTCACGCGCTCGTCCATCACCAACATCCACACCCATTGCTCTCTGACTATGCCAATTGGGAGCAGGACTCTTCCGGCTACGATCAGCTGGGCCGGGCGAGAGCGGTGGGGCCAGCAAAACTTTTCGTGGTCGTGCCATAGTCTTCTCCTCTAGTGCTGCGATTGGAAGAAGTGCCGTCGGTATGAAAGATTTTCGCAATCAGGAATGAAAAGTGCCGGCTGTGGATCGCACTTTCATATGGGGTCGGGCGGCACGAACGGTCGGTCGTCCGGCGGACTAACAAAATAGGTTCGCAGGTGCTCAATCAGCTCGACCGTCGCCGAACGCTGTTCAACGGCTGTTCGCAAGGCGGCGTACGCCTGTGCATGGTGCAGTGGAGCGGCCGCCTTCAGGAAGACGCCGGCCAATCGTTCGGCGAGCGCGCGCTTCCTCCCATTCACCGAGCCGCAAATGAATCTCCGCGACATCGAGGCAGACTTCACCCATGGAGGCAATCATGCCGCGTTGTTCAAAATCCGCGGCGGCAGAGCGCAGCTCCCACAGCGCTGCGTCGAACTCTGCTGTCGGAGGAGGAGGCGCCCGAGCGACTATCGCAAGCGCGTTACTTCGCTCGGCCGACCGAGCGCGAAAAAAAGGGCGGTGGCTTTCCGCGCGAGCGCTTGGGCGGTCACCGCGTCATCAGGCCGGGAGCCCGGCAGATTTCAAGACGCACAATCGTGCGGTCGACCAGTGTCATGCTCACAAACGTCCCAACATCTAACGGGCTACCTCGTCTTCGGGAGAGCTTGAAACCTGGTGCAACATCCCCATCGGAGAACTTAAATTGCTGCTCATTAACGACGAACGATTCCATCCCATGCTGCCTCTCTTCCAATGCGTGATACTCCGTAATGAGACCTTCGACTTTTTCGTATTCGTGCTTCGAAACAGCGGCTTCGAGCGAACAATACCGGCCGACGTTTACGCCGATCACCGCCGTCCAGGCAATTCCAAAGATAAGCACAGCCCACCGCCTAACAAACGATGCCCGCCGCAAAAACAGCCCCAGGCACAGCCCGAAGCCGATCATGCCTATTCCGACCAAGACGGGCCATAGAAGCACACCCTCAGATTTGAGGTCATACAGAACATGGCATTGTTGTGAGATCAAGGAACCGTACTCCTTGCGATTAAAACCGCAGCCAGCAGCAACTGCGAAAACGCAACAACAAGGTTCAAGCGAGACGTATAACGCGGTCCAAGGCGGGACCAAAGCGCGCCTCGAATGCTGGCGTTTTCTTGGCTTAGCGTGATTAGCCTGGCCTTCATTCGGCCAATCGTTAACAGCCTCCAAAGTGCGAGCAACAATATGGCGATACCAAGCGGCAAGGCAACTTCACGAGGTGGCAAAAAGGCGAAGATCATGCTGAAGCTCGTGACGATGACTGCCAGGCACCAGAACAAAACCACAGCGAACCGATATTGCATGTTGTTAACGCACCGGGAGGGCGCCAGAAACAGTGTTGGTATCGTAGTAGCTAACACTCCCGCCAAATCCGACTCCGACACCCGGGAGGCCGACGTTGAGAACCCCGATAAAGTCGCCGGCGGCGTTACGCCCCCACGAGAACTGCAAGGAAGTAACCCGGATACCCCAACCAAAGTTCAATGAGGCCGTATGAAAAGGTCCGTCCAAGTCATGGACGGTTGTGGCATTGGTTATGAAGCCGCCCAAGCCACCTCCTGCAAAGCCTCCGAGGGCAGCCGCATTGCAATTTGGCGGGTAAGCGCGGACAGGCCCGTACGGGTTCATGGTGTTCATACCTCCCCAAGAGCCGAAGGCGCCAAACTCGCCGTCACCTTGCTCTGTGAAAATCCCTAAGCCAAGGGTCCCGGTTTGGGCCAGAGCGGGGCGTACTAATCCCGCCTCCGTAGCTTCACTAAGGGTGACACCAAACCCCACGAGACCGGTTGGATCGATCGCGTTCACGGGGTCATTCGAGGCGTAAGCGTACAGATTGGCATCTGCTCCGGCGAAGAGAATCGGGTCTCTCGCCGTCCACCGGCCCGTCTGAGGCTCGTAATCCCGGACTCCGAACCGAACTAGCCCTGTATCTGCATCATATTGGCCTCCGGCAAATCCGAAGGGAAGAAAGTCGGGCATGCCGGGCACGGGGTTGCCGAATTCGTCGTATGCGTTGTTCCAAGCGACGAGGCCGGTGTTGACGTCAACCGCAATGCGGGGGCTGCCGAGATGATCGGCGATAATGCGATACGTCGCACCCGCTTTCACTACGTAGTCGGGGATATTGCGGCGCGACCCGTACACGAATTGCGACACGATATTGCCGCCGCCGTCGAGCTCAGCCACGATGCGCAATTGATCGCCATATAGCCAGCCGCGCACTAGCGTGCCGTCGACCTTCTTGCCGATGCGACGGTTCTGCGCATCGAGCACGTATTCAACCGTCCGCCCCGTCGGAAGCACGACGGTACGCAGGTTGCCGAGCGCGTCGTACGTGTAGCTCGTGAGGCCATCAGGACCTTGCTTCGACCGGAGCGCACCATCGCCACCATAGGTGTACGTTACGGCTCCGTAAGACTGCAAACGATCGTCGGCGTCATACGATCCCGCTACCGCGCCGGACGGGGTCGTTTGCGACAGCCGATTGCCATTCGCGTCGTACGTGTAGGTAGATACCGTCGTTCCATTTCGTGAGACGCTGGCCAGCCGTCCGGCGGAGTCGTACGTATAGCCATCGGTCGTCGTAGCGCCGAAATAGGTTTCGGCCCGCTGACTAATGCGACCGGCACCATCTCGCGTGATGCTAACGCCGAAAAAGGTGTTTCCGGCGTACGCGGCCTGGTATGACGCCGCATCTCCGTATTGATCGTAGCTGTATGAATCGGTGAGATTGCCGAGCGACGTGCCGATCACTCTGCCGGATGCAGGGTCGCGGCTCAACGACAGTGCGCCGGCCAGGATGATCTTTCCATCGTCATCATAGGCGCGCGCGAAACCGTTTTCGCTCGCGATGCGGAGGTTGTCGTCGTACTCATAGCCGATGGTGCCGGTCACGGGTCCGGACCATGTCTGACTAGTAACGAGCGGACCGCTCCATGCATATGTTGTCGTCTCCGACCCATTCGCGATGCCACGCGCCACGCGCTTTTGCGCGTCGTAGTCGAAGTGGAGGCTCACTGAGTCTCCGGTTATGTCTGCTAAGTGGTTGCCGCTGTCGAAGGTCATCGAGGTGGACGTACCGTTCGCATGCGCGATACCGACGATATTTCCATCGGCATCATACGACCAGTCCGTCGTCTGTCCGAGGGGCGAGGAGTAGTGAGCCAAACGGCCGGAGGAGTAACTGAACCGGTGGAGCGCTCTCGTCGGAGTCGTCAGCGAGAGAACGTTGCCATCAGCGTTGTAGCCGATATCGAGCCGCCGCCCGTCAGAGTTGGCGACGCCGGTGACTCTGCCGTCCGCATCTCGTTCGTACGTGGTGAGGGGGGCGAGAGGAGCGGCGATAGTCACGAGGCGCCCATCGCCATCGTGGCCGAGCCGAATCGTCCTGTTCCCCTGTGTCATCGCCGCCGCGCGGCCTTGAGAGTCGTACGTGATTGCGAGCGGCACGACCGCGGGGGAATCGAGCTCCGTCAGTTGTTCGTGGGCGTTGAACAGGGCGTGCGTTCGGCGGCCCATTGGCGTCGTTACATCGATGACGTTCGGTCTCGTTTTGAAAACCGAGAGGTACGTCTTCCCGTTGATGGTGAGTCTCTCAGACTGGATATCCGTCATTCGAGGATCAGTCGCATTCATGAATACGTCACGCGTATTCGCTACCTCAAGGGTTTTATCGCCAACGCGCACGACGCTGCTGGTAATCGGCGTAAGCATGAGAAAACGGGGGTCGCCAGCCAACGTCGAGGTGATTGCCGTGCCGTCCGGATACGTTGTCGATCGGGCCGCGCCAGCGGCGGTGACCTCCGTCGTTGTGACCGTCGCGTCCGCCTGAGTGATTGTGCTAAGACGTGTTCCCGTATCGCGTTCATCTCGGAAGTACCGCCACAGGCGCTGTGACGAGCTTTGCAATGCGATTTGCCAGACTCCGCCAGTTAACTCGGTACGGGTCAACGTACGCGTGTGGAAGGGATCGGTATGGTTCGTAAGCAATCCCGATCCATCGTACGACATCGTCGTCGTTACGCCTTCCGGGCTCCTGATGGAGCTCAGGAGTCCCCCCACTTCGTAGTTCATCGCCGTAACCCGACCTCCGGGTGAGGTGACGGTTCGGAGGTAACCGCTGCCGTCAATTGCAAGTTGGGTGGTGCTGCCGCCCGGACTCGTGATTGTTATGGATGCGCCGGAGCGGACGATGGAGGTATGTTGCCCGAACTCGTCCGTAATGCCGGACAGAAGACCGTCAGGCCCGTACTGCAGCGTGTAGGCTGAAGCCAGCGTTTGGGTGTGCAGCGATTCGACATGTTTACCGGCGCTCGTGAAGCGGTGGATCAATGAGCCGTCCTGCTCCGGTACGTAGTAATCCTCGGCGCGGAATGATGGCAGCGGCGAGGAAATCTCCTGGACGATACTGCCGACACCGGTCAGAAGAGTCCCTTTGGGCGTGACGGCAAGAGATGCCTGAGAAAAAGTGACGCCGTACAGATCAGTTGTTCCTGCAAAGAACGTCGCGGTGCCGTTCCCACCAAACCGGGAGATCGTCCCGTTCGCGGCGATTTTGCGCAGCGTATACCGGTCGGAAACCAGGAGATCTCCATGATCGAGAGTGACGATAGAGTGGGGATTGTAAAGAAACGCGTCGATTGCAGGTCCTCCGTCACCTGTCGTGTCGCAATCGTTCCGCCCTGCGACGGTGGTCAGAATGCCGGAGGTATCCACCTTCAAAACGAGGCAGCGGTCGATGAAGTAGAGGTTGCCCTGCTCGTCACCGGTGATGGCTCTGACTTCTTGCAGCGGCACTTCAAGGCCGGGCGCGGGCGACGGCGGCGGCGCGTCGCTACTTGCCTGCTGCCCCGTGCCGGCGATCGCATGGAGCGTTCCATCCGTTTTGAGGCGCATCAGGTAGGCGAAGCCCCCGATATAGACAGAACCGTCGCGGGCGGCGTACACGGAACTGGGAGAAAGCCCGGTCTGCGTCGCCGCTTCTCCGTTCTGAAAGAAGGCGGAGTTTCTGCCATTGCCCGCTACTGTCGTGATAATTCCGTTTGGGTCGACCCGCCTCACGCGAAGGTTGCCGGTATCTGCGATGTACAAGCTTCCGTCCGGCCCAACAGCAATGCCCCGCGATCTAGAGATAGCCGCGTTGACGGCAGGTCCTCCGTCGCCGCCAAAACCAGCAACCCTCGCCGCATTGACATAATTCGTTCGAATGCCGTTCGGACCGACTTTCGCAATCGACGACGTGAATTGTCCACTCGAGCTTTGGGTGTCCTGGAGGACGAGGATCGTTCCTTCGCCCGTGGTAGCGATGTCCCGGACTGGGTCGAGGATATTGTTAATTTCGGATCCTCCGGCGACTGTCGTAAGTTGAGGAGCCAATTTCAATGCGGTGAGTTGCCGGCCGTCGCCGAAGAGCACCTGCGCAGCATCCGGGAATAACGAGTGCTGTGCGCTTAACGTCCAACCGCCGAAGCCCAGCCCCGCCGCGTCGAACGCGCCAACACGGAACGTGCGCTTGATGTCCTGCCACAACACGATCGACCCGCGAGTACCTACGGGCAGGCGAGTCGTCGGATAATCGCCGAACGTCTTCGTGAAACGCTGGGGCTCGCCGTATTCGGCAGGATACTGATAGCCAATGCGAATGGTAATGCCTTGGGGTCCGTTGACAGTTCTTCCATACGAGTCACGACTATCCCATATAAAGTCATAGCTGGCTCGGGCTGCCGGTGAGAACTCCAGCGCTGTTTTACGGCCAGAGACGGAGATCTCCAGCAAGACTTTCTCTAACGATTGGGGAATCGACTCTCCTGTAAGAGGGATATGAATGTGTGCTTTTTGGCGAGCGGCTGTGTTGGCGCTACGGTAGGTGAGATCGAATGGGGTGCCGGCGATCGGCAAGTGTTCTTGCACGACCTGGTTTTCGCATTCGATGACCGAACCATATTGGCACGCGGGGTGGTCAACGATTGTGACGATCGCAGGATCGACTGCCGGTGGTACGGCGTCAGCCGGGCCGTAAGCAGGGCAGTTGGAATCCCAAGGTGACAGATGCGTAATCCGGGCGCGCCACAAAGAGTCTCCGGTCGAGAATAGCTGCGCGACTTGGCGGCGTTCGCCGTCGTCCATGTCGATGCCGGCCGGGTCGTCCGCAACACCGTCACCGGTAAAATCGATATCGGCGAGGCCGCCGCTGATCGAAACCACGCTGATGACTTTGCCATCCTCGGCAGCGATCCACGTTCCGCGCACTCGATCGTACGTGCCGAGAGGAATCGCTGTCCCCACGCGAAAATGCAGGAAGTTGTTCACGTAGACGCTAGCCGGTTTGGAGAAGTCGAGGCGTGTGGCTCCAGCACTCATTGCTTCGTCGGCGCTAATCTCCACGCAGTAGGTATAGGCGCTCTGCGGAGGGAGTGACGCGGGCATCGCCGCCGCTCCGCCGCTGCCGACCGTATATTCAGTCATGCGGAGGTGAAGCGACGAGAGCGGCTGGCTGGTGCCGTTTGGAAGCGTTATTGACGCCGTCATGCCTGGCGGCGTGATTACCGTGGCCTGTCGCGTGCCGTCCGAATCGGTGACGGCGCTCCCGCGCGCCGCCTGGTATGAGGGCGAATTGAGACTGACGGTGGTGACAGCGTTGTCGATCGGGAGCAGAACGACATCCGGAACGTTATTGAACTCGCGCCAAGCCGTCTGCACTCCTCGGTCGACCGGAAGGAATCCTGGCATCTCAAAGCGTAACGTTAACGGCGCGCCGCCATTTACGACGAGATCGTAAGAGCCGTCCGCGCGTGACCAAGTCTGTCCGAATTCGATGTGGTTCAAGACCGAAACCGCGACCCCGGGAAGCGGGGTATTTTGTGCGGATCGAACGACACCGCGCAGCAGGGTAACGCGCAAGTCGCTCATCGTTTGCGGCGCAACTCCAGCTTGCACTGGATTCGGTCCCGTGTAGAGGAATCTGGTAGCGCTCGCGATCTCCGTTCCTACCGTGAGGTCGAGAGGCGGCGCCAAAAGAACGGGAACATGGGGAGCGAGGATCGTGATCGTCCTCGAAGCGGTGTTTCCGCCGAACGTTGCGGTGATGCTGACCGTTCCAGCCGCCAACGCTGAAAGACTTCCTGACAGCACGGTCGCTACCGCCGCGTTCGATGAGGACCACGCTGCGCTAGCGGTTAGGTCGGTCGTCGATCCATCCGTCGCGTGCAAGGTTGCGGCAAGCGAGAGGCGGGCGCCCACAATCAGAGTCGCGAAGGGAGTGGAAATGTCGAGCGGACTGGCGGTTACGGCGGTTGTGTAATCGACGGCGCTCGTCGCCACCCCGCCGGCAGTGGTAAGCGCGATCGGTCCGCTCAACGTGCCGCTCGGAACGAGGATCATCAATTGCGAGGTCGTCGCGGCGGTGACCGAAGCCAGAGTTCCTGCGACTGCAACAACGTCGCCGCTTGGGTCGGGGTCGAAATTCTGACCGGTGATCGTGACAACGGTGCCCGCTGCTCCATGTGTCGGGGTGAAGGACAAAATGACGGGGGCGGCCATGTACTGGAACGCGGCCGCCTGGGTTGCGGTGCCGCCCGGCGTCGTGACACTGATCGCTGCCGGACCGGGGTTGCCGGGTGGTGTGACGAACGATAATGACGTGGCCGAGGTGACGACGACCTGGGTGGCGTCCGCGGCACCCAAGCGCACGGTCGTCTGACCAACAACGAAGTTCGAGCCGGTCAGCGTGACAGTCTCGCCGCCGCTCGTGCGTCCTTTTGGTTTGCTGAGCGAGCCGATGGAAGGCGCGGGAAGGCCATACGTATAGGCGTTTCTGCCGGTCGACGATCCGGCGGGCGTGGTGACGACGACGTCGACGAGGCCGGAAACATCATGCGGAGGCGTGGTAACGAGGAGTTCCGTTGACGACACGTAGGTCATCGCGGAGTCGGCGACGGGCGTGCCGCCAATCGTTACTTGCGTTGCACCGGGGACAAAGCCGCTGCCCAGGATGCGGATGAGCGTGCCGCCGGACGCGGCGCCTTGATTGGGAGTTGTTGCAGCGAAGGTGACGGCCGGATAGATCACGCGGAGTGCGTCGTTTTTCGAATCGGCGACGTAGATCGCGCCTTCGATCGCGATGCCGAGCGGACTATTGAACTCTGCGGTGGCAACGGCGCCATCGGTGTACTTCCCCTTCCCCGTGCCGGAGATGGTTACGACGTTGCCCGACGTGATTTTTCGAACCGCATTGTTGTCGGCGTCCGCGACGTAGACGTTCCCGCCATCGTCGATGGCGATGCCCGAGGGGTTTTTGAATTCCGCGACCGCACCGCTTCCGTCGGAAAAGCCCCCGTGTCCCGTTCCCGCGAGGGTAATCACAGTGCCGTTTTCGATCTTGCGGATGCGGTTGTTGCCGCTGTCCGCGACGAATACGGCTCCCGAGCCATTGCACGCCACGCCGCGCGGCTGCGCGAACAGGGATTGCGCGGCGCTGCCATCAGCAAAGCCGCCGTGCGTACCGCCCCCGATCGTCGTGACGATACCCGCCGGCGTGATCTTGCGGATCTGATCATTGCCCGTATCCGCCACATAGACATTCCCGGCTGTGTCGACGGCAATCCCCGAGGGTGCCTTGAAGCTCGCGCTGTTGCCATTGCCGTCGCCTGATTCACCGCGGCCCGAACCCGCGAAGGTCGTCACGACGCCATCAAAGGTGAGTTTGCGGATGACATTGTTGCCTGTGTCCGCAATGTAGATGACGCCCCGAACTGCATCGACGGCGACGGCACCGGGCTCTTTGAACTGCGCCTGGTTCGCGACACCATCGATTACTCCCGGTTTCCCCGTGCCGGCGATGACTGCCAGCTGACCGGTCGGTGCAACCGCAACGATCTGATGATGCATCGTGTCGGCGGCGTAGAGGAATCCAGACGCGACGATGGCGACGCCCGCAGGCTGCTTCAAGACATTATGGGCCTTGTCGGAGGCCGCCTTCGTCACCACGGTGATGAACGGCGGGTCTGGCAGTACCGTGAACGCCACCGTCGCAAGAGTCCCGCTCCCGGAACGAACGGTGACAGGGCCGCTCGTGGCAGCGGGTGGAACGATCATCTCGATGCTGGTCGGCGCTGTGCTGACGATGGTCGCCGGCAGCGTTCCACCGCCGCCCGCGAACGACACCGTAATACTCGGATCGTCGAGGCCTGTTCCCGTGATGATCGCTCGCGCGCCGTGGGGCGCTGATGCGGGGAGAATCTCGAAGCCTGCGCCGAGCAGTGACGCTGAAGCGAAGAACAACAAGAGAAGGAAGGCAACAATGGGCAAGCGTACGCGGCGGAAACTCATGCAGGTATCTCCTGATACGCGCGCCGCACGGGCCGCACGCTCTGTGGATTAGATGTTCTTGGTCGGAAAAGCGAAACCGATACGCGCCACAGGGACGACGCGTCTAGGCTGAATGGGAGAACGACCTCTCTGTTTGTGGAGTGACGGGGAAGACAAAAAGCCTCCCCGTTGCCGGAAAAGAGACGCGTACGTCCCGATTTCGACCAATCGGTTTTTAGTCTATCCCTATGCTAATGGTCAGGTTTTGCACGAAGAGACGCTTGAGCAGCAATTCCCACGAACATACGAGTATCTACGGTTTTATGCCACGATTTTGAAAGAAAGGAGTAGTGTCGCCGCGAGTGGGCTTCGGTGGTACGAACTCGTCCGAAAGCGCGATGAGAAATGGCTGCGATCTAAGAAGCTTCTCATGCGCGACCTCGCTCCCGCGCCAGCATTTAGCCTCGATGATCTCGGAACGACATTCCTGATCGGCGGTACCGCGGTGGTTCCGAGTGATGATAGCTTAGCGGAACCATTGCTCGCCTTTATGAATAGCAGGTTCGTCGCATGGTACTTAGATCAAAAGACGCCTGCCTTTCGCGGTGGCTATAGAAAGTTCGAGGTTCAACACTTGACGGAGGTTCCCGTGCCCGAGGGCTTCTTCGAGGATTCTACGCAAGAAATACTGGCTCGCCTTGCGCGCGACGCGGCGGCATTTCATATGGCGAACCCCGGAGATACACTTTCACCTTCGGAGATGGCTATAAACGAGAAGATAGACGCTCTGCTCCCGGAGGTTACTGGTGCCCACGTACGCTCTCGGTGAGTACCAAGCAGAAATCGCGCGCGGCGCTGTACTCCTCGACACAAATTTGCTGTTTGCTAGGTTTACGCGAGACGATGCGCGCGCTGATGAAGCATCATATTTCTTCGAGTTCGCCGGCCCTCTCCTTGTCCCATTGTGCGTGATCGGTGAAGCATGGGGATTGATGGTTGGCAAGCACAAGCAGAGAGATAGCGGTATCGAGATGCTGCGGTGGGTGGCTACCCCAGGCAGCGCAACGATCATTCGTGATGACGAAGAACTCGCGCGTCAATCCGAAGCATTGGTCGCACGCTACGACGTCGACTTTGTTGATGCGATGCTTATGCTTCTCGCTGATCGGCTGTCGCGGCAGTGCTTGGGTACGCCAATACCTATCGCTACTCTCGATATCCGTGACTTCTCGATCTTGCGACGCGCCAAAACTCACACTTTTCAAGTTTATGACGTGGCAAGTGGAGACACTTGGTAGCCTACATCGCCACGGTCGCGGTCGCATGCAGTGGTCGTCTTGAGAGGCGATCGTTTAGCCACCCTTTTTTGATTCACGATTCCAACTCACGCGCATAGCGGACGCAGCGTTCATAAAGAGCCGGCGACTCAATAGACACCGACGTTCTAGACGCTGCCGGAGAACGGGTCCCGGACCGCCTCCAGTTCCAGTGATTTGGCTCCTCACACCGGGCGGCAAGGTGCCAGCGACGTCGGGCAATGTAGTCAAGCTGCAGTAGTAAGGACGTTTTAATTCATGGCTACCGTAATCCAGCGTTCTGGCAGGAGCCGAGCTGCAACATGCTCCACGAAAAGGAGGACGACGTGCTGCTTTGAGCAGCGCCTTTCGCGCGGCGAGCGGCCAGCGCTTCCTCGTCAACGGGTCGGCCCGTTTAGGACCGTGCCGCCGAGCGCCAGTCGCCGGACGATCCGGTCGGCCAGAGCGGGGGCGAGGACGCTGCAGTACGCGAGCAGACGGGCACGGTGCGGCAGGATCAACTCGCAGCGTCCCTTGCGCATGGCCCGCACGATGGCCCGCGCCAGCCGCTCCGGCGGAATCTTCGGTGCGATGGCCGGTGCCGCGAAGGCGGCGTTCATCGGCGTATCCACCCAGCCCGGAAAAACCGTGGTAACCGTGACGCCCCGCTCACGCACTTCCTGCCGCAGCACGTCCGCGAAGCCGGCCAGGGCCGCCTTGGACGCGACATACGGACCGTCGGGCGGCACGCCTTTCTTGGCGTCCATCGAGGCGATGACGGCGATCGCGCCGCGCGACTTCGCGAGAAACAACGGCAGCGTCTCCATGATGAAAAAAACACAGCCGTAGAAATTCACGGCCATAGCCGTCTCCAGGTCTTCGATCGTGACATCCGGCGCTGGACGCCGGATGTAGACGCCTGCACAGAGCACCAGCTCGTCGATGGTCCCCAACGACGCGGCGACTTGCTCGACGGCGCGCTTCACCTCCTCGTGGCGCGTGACGTCGCAGACAATGGTCATGGCCCGCGCCCCCAGCGCCTCGACTTCCGCGCGCACGCGCGACAGCGCGGCGGCGTCGCGATCGATCAAAGCCACCGACGCGTCGTCCCGCGCGAGCGCCAGCGCGACCTGGCGGCCGATGCCGCTTGCCGCTCCCGTCACCGCCGTCACGCTCATCGGCGGTCCAGCCTAACGTACTTGCCGCGATGAATGCTGTAGATGGAGAACAGCCTGGCGAGCCAGGCCGCGACAATGATTCCGACGACCATGGCAGATTTGGGGATGTTTTGCAGCAGGGCGAGGAAGCGCCCGCGCGGCAGCGACTCGGTCACGTTCGGGAAGAAGAGCCGCGCGACGAACCAGCCGATCAGCGCCAGCAGTCCCAGAACGGCTGCCGTGGCGAGGAAACGAGAGACGCCGAGACGGAACCGGTTCACGGCGGTGCGGACGGTCGAGATCTCCCGCTCCGCCAGATCGAGGAGGCGGATCACGCGCTCCGGCGCGTCGGCCAGGATCGACCGGACGCGCATGGCCCGCTGGACGACATTCGGCGGCCGCCGCTGTTCGGCGATCTGCCGGAAGCCGTAGCGGATGAAAAACGTCCGCGTCTCCTCGCGAAAATTGAACTCCGGATCGAGGCGCAGTACGATCAACTCGGCGATCAGCAGGGCGCGGTAGTAGCGGATCGCCACGTGCGAGAAAGACAGCCCGAATTGCCGCGCCAGATTCATGTTGCGGGTAATGAGATACGCGCTGCTCTTTTCCCGCAGCGGCGTTCGCGGGTTGTAGAAGTTGTTCAGCCAGCGGCGCGCGTTCTTCTTCACCAACTCCTGAAACGCTTCGATGTCCACGTTCTCGGGAGGAGGATTGAACAGGCGCATCAGCGTTTCGCCGTAGCGGTCCAGCCGCGCTTCCTGCAGCGCCAGCAGCAGGGCCATCTGGATGTCGCGGAAGCCGTCGCCGAGCTGCCCGACGATCCCGAAGTCGATGTAGCCGATCACATTGCCGGGCAGGACCACCAGATTCCCCGCGTGCGGATCGGCGTGGAACAACTCTTCCTCGAAGGCCTGGTGTAATCCGCTGAAAAAAATCTTTCGGGCCACCTCGCCGAGATCGACCCCCTGCTCGCGGAAGCTCGTCAGCTTCGCTTCGTCCCGGTTCTCGATCGCCGCGAGAATCCCGGACAGCCACACCCCTTCCAGGCGCTCGAGCGTCAGCACGCGCGAGGTCGAATAGTCCCAATAGACGGTGGGGATGTACTCGGCCGGATTGGTGTCCGAGTTGTGGCGCATGCGCTCCGCGTAAGTGGCCTCGGTCAGGTAATCGAGCTCGTCGAGGGTCCACTCGGCGAAGTCCTCCACTACCGGCTGCACGCGCAGCCGCCGCATGAACCCCGACCAGTCGATCAGCCTGGCTACGAAGCGGAGCGCCTTGACGTCGACGTTGACCTGCCGGCGGATCTCGGGGCGCTGGACTTTCACCACCACGCGTTCGCCGCTGCTGAGCGCGGCGCCGTACACCTGCGCAAACGACGCCGCGGCTAGCGGCTCTGAGTCGATGCTGGCGAAGATCTCCGCAGGCTCGCGCTTCAGCTCGCGGGCGATGATCGCGAAGGCCACGCCGGAGTCGAACGGCGGCGCATGATCGAGCAGCCGCGAGAGTTCGATCGCGTACTCGGGCGGAATGATGTCGGCCCGCATGGCCATGAGCTGCCCGAACTTCACGTACACACCGCCGAGGCGCTCCAGCTCGCGGCGAAGCAGTACGGCGGCGGGAGGGACTTCGCGGCGGCGGCGGAACAGCCGATCGATCGACGCGCGTACGGCGGCGAAGCGGATCGCCGCTGTCAGACGGATCAACGTAGTGGCGACCCGGAAGTAACGTCCCAGAGCGTACATCGGCTTCGACCCTCCGCGGCTTGCGCCGTGTGTGACAGAGAACCGGATTCAGATGATGATGTTAGTATACGTTTCCTCATGAATGGACGGATGTCCCATCGCGTCGTCGTCACCGGCGTCGGTGCGGTGACCCCTCTCGGCCCGACCGTGGGCTCGTTCTGGGAACGACTGCTGGGCGGAGAATCGGGCGTGCGGCTGATCACGCAGATGCCGGTCGACGGCTTGCGCGTGCGGATCGGCGCGCAGGCCGCGGGCTTCGAGCCGTCGCGTTATTTCTCGCGCAAGGAGCTGCAGCGGCTGAGCCGCTCGTCGCAGCTCGCCCTCGTCGCCGCCGACGAGGCCCTGCGCTCCGCGGAACTCGACGCCGCGCGCGACGCAGCCACCCTCAAAGACACGGCGGTGATCCTCGGCTCCTCGATCACCAGCCTCGCCTCCTCCGAGGCGTTCTTCTACAAGCAGCTCGAGACCGGCATCCCCGACCCGCTCAGCATTCCGGTGTCGATGAACCTCGCGCCCGCCGCCAACGTCGCTTTGAAATACGGCTGCAACGGGCCGCTGCTGGTCGTCGACGCCGCCTGCTCGTCCTCCAGTCACGCCATCGGCTACGTGTACAACATGATTCGCGCCGGTGTGATGACGCGGGCCATCACCGGAGGTGCGGAGTCGCCGTTTTCACCAGGGCTCCTGCATGCCTGGTCGAGCATGCACGCGCTCTCCGAGGACAACGACACGCCGCAGGAGGCCTGCCGTCCCTTCAGCGGCGACCGCAACGGGATGGTACTGGCCGAACATGCCGCCATCCTGATGGTGGAGTCGCTGGAGGCGGCCACAGAGCGGCGCGCGCCGATCCTCGCGGAGATCAGCGGCTACGGCGCGACGAGCGACAGCTTTCACATCACCCAGCCGAGCGTCAACGGGCCCGCCCACGCGATGCGGCGCGCGCTGGAAGACGCGGTGCTGCCGGCTGAGGGGATCGATTACATCAACGCTCACGGCACGGGCACGCAGTTGAACGACAAAGCGGAGACGGAGGCGATCAAGCGGGTGTTTGGACCGCGCGCCTACCGCATTCCGGTGGTGAGCATCAAAGGAGCGGTCGGGCACTCGCTGGCCGCCAGCGGCGCGCTGGAGCTCGTTAGCTGCGTTCTCTCGATTCGTGACTCCGTGGTGCCGCCGACGATCAACCTCCGCCGCAGTGATCCGGACTGCGACCTCGACTACGTGCCGCGCTCACGGCGCACGGTGCCGATCACCCACGCTATGAGCAACTCGTTCGCGTTCGGCGGAAGCAACGCAACGCTCATAGTCAGCAGATATCGTGCGGAGTCGTCTCCGGCGGCTTAGGAGGAGACCATGGATCGGGCAGAATTGGTGCGCAGCGTGAAAGCGATCATCGAGCGGGAGGCTGCGATCGACGTCTCGACGTTGAATGACGACTCGCGGCTGGGCGATTTCGAGATCGACTCGCTGGACATCATGAAACTGGCGTATGTCTTCGAGAAGACGTTCGACATCACGGTGGCGCCGAGCGAGCTGGGCCTACTGCGTACCTTCGGAGACATGATCGACGCGCTGGAACAGAAGCTGGCCGCGGGCGCGGCGCGTGAAAATCTTTTTTCCTAGTTGCTTCCTATCTAAAAGGAGTGAATACTGTATCGCATGCTAAAAGTCGCTACCGCTCCGGGGGCAGCCTTGGGCGGTGGCTCCGTCTTCGCCATGGCGCACATCGGCGTGCTGCAGGCGATGATCGCCGCCGGCCGCCGGCCGTCGGTGGTCGCGGGCGCGAGCGGCGGCAGCGTGGTCGGAGCCGCCTTGGCGGCGGCCATGCCGCTGCGCGAAATGGCGCGCCTCATGAACTCGTCGTTCTGGCCGGCGCTGGTGCTGCAGCGCCCCATCCTGGAACGCTTCTGCGCCACTCACCTGCCCCGCGATTTCGCCGAGCTGCGCATTCCGTTCGCCGCCGTCGTGCGCGATAGCGAGGGACGCCGGCTCGCTTTGACCTCGGGAGATCTCACGTCGGCGCTGGTTGCAAGCTGCTCGTTCGGGCTTCCGTATGAGCGCGAGGGGCGTTGGCTCCGCGACGGCGGCGTCGGAACCCGTTTCCTCGTCCAGGTCTGCCGCAGGCTCGGCGCGCGCAGCGTGGTGGCCTCGGACGTCTGGACGGAGAACGCTCCTCCCTTGCTGCGGCTGCTGGCCCGACCGGAGCTAGATGCAGGAGACGCCGAGGTCGTCGTCCGTCCGCGCCTGCCGCTCCTAGGGCGCGCGCCGGTTCCCGGCGCCGCGGCGTTGCTGGTCGCGGCGGGGCGGCGTGCGGCGGAAGAAGCTCTGGATGCATCCGAGAGCAACATTTGTGCATCGAGGATCGAGCCCGCCGGCATACGGTCGCGTGGACCGCGTCATACCGCCGGGCCGCTGTTGTAGAGATGAAGCCGGCAATTACGCCGGAGGAGGAACAGATGCCCGTTTATCGATCGGCCCGAACCGGAAGAAGCAATCGCGCTGCATACATTCGGGACCGCACGGCGGAGGTACGCGATCGCGCGCGCGACACGCGTCGCGACGCCGCCCGCGCACGCGTGGAGGCAGTGGCTGGCGTCGTCGATTCCGCGCGCGCGTTTCTCGACCAGTTCACGGACGTCGAGCCGTTTTCCCGCAACGAGAACTGGGGCGGCGTGGTTCGCGACTTCCCCTCCGTGCTCGCTGACGCCGCGGACGCGGCCCTGTCGCGCGCACGCGAACTTCCGCGGCGGATGGTACGCACCTTCTACGGCGAAGACGAGCCCGTCACCGTGACCGGCGAGCCCGTGTTCGAATCCACCGCGAAGACGACCACCGCCCGCCGGACGACCGTGCGCGCGCGGCATCCGGAACAACACGTCGTCAACGAGATCGAACGCTATTTCGATCGCATTCCAGCCAGCGGCGCGAAGCTGCAGAGCGTCGTCGACCATGTCGTGATGCGCACCGGCTACGACGAGGGCACGGTGTCGTCGATCATCCGGCGCCACTTCGTGCACAACAACACCATCGTCACGCGAAACCAGAACGTGGAAGTCACTGCGTCGATCGATCCCGTGATCGACTGGATGCGCCGCGTGCTGACGGATCACGGCTACACAGATCAGCGCGAAGACGTCGAGCTCACGGCGTTGCCGGACATCGCAGAGACGGCCGCGTTGGTCGCGTTCGAGGGCGGGCGCCCGGCGGTGCTCTGCTATCCGTGCGACTACGGCGACGTGAACGACACCGCCCTTCGCGAGGCGGCGATGTTCGAGGCCAGCGCCATCGCCCCGGGACAGGAAGCGCAGATCGTCTGGGTGAGCGACGGCACATCAAGCTACATCTACGACACGCACAGCCAGACTGTACTCTCGGACATCCCCCAGGCGGGGGAATCCGTGGTCATCGGAACGACGAGGGGGGCGACGACGAAACCACCACGCACGACGCCGACTCGGACCAACACCAACATCTAACCGAGCGAGAGGAGCATTCCATGCCTCTACCTTTGATCGCCCGCGCTATCCGTCGTCGTCGCATCCTCCGCGTCATCCGCCGCCGGCGCATCGTCGTGCGGCGCCGCGCTCTCGGCGTGCGGCGCCGCGCGATGGCGGCCCGCTAGGCGGCCAGCGGCCGTTTTCGTCTTGACCCGGTGGCTCGGCAGCCACGTGGGGAAGTTTGCTGTTCAAGGTGGGTGAATGAACCTCACAGCGCGAGAACAAGCATCGCTGTCGATCCTCCGCACCGGCGAAACGGTGAACTGGGTGGGAGTGACGACGCTGCGAGACTGGAGTGCCAGCCCGCTGCGCCGCCGCACGCACCTCGACGTGGTCCTGATCACGCATCCCCGGGACGAGGACGATCTGTGGCGTATTTTTCCGTGGGCGTCGCAGCTCACGCGCGACGAGTGCCTCGCGCTCACTCGATGCCTTCGTCCGGGGTTCGCGGAGATCATCGATGCGCCGCTGCTGTCCGTCGGCCTCATGTTTCTGCCGCTCTACGCGGCGGACATCATCACGTCGTCGCCGACCGCCTCGCTGCGCGTGGTGGAAGAAGGCCTGCGCACGGCCGCCGAAACGGGCGCGCGCATCGTCTGCCTGGGCGGTCTCACGGGTGCGCTGACCCTCTACGGCGAGTTGATCGACCAGTCGGCGCAGAAGCTGGGAATGCGCGTGGCCACGGGGCACGCCGCGACCGCGGTATCGATCGTACGGCTCTTGGAGCGAGCGGCGCACGACGCCGGCGTCTCCACCGAAGCCTCGAACTGCGCACTGATCGGAGCGGGAAGCGTGGGAGCGGCCGTGGCCCGCCTTCTCGCCGCACGAACGGCGCGCCTGCGGCGGCTGGTGCTGGTGGAGCGGCCGAACCGCCGCAAGCGCGTGGAGCGTCTCGTGGAGGAGCTGCGGCAGTGCGGTCTCGACGCCGCATGGGAGCTCACCAGCGACGACGGAACGCTGCCGCCCGACAGCAGTTGCTACCGGTCGCGGTTTCTCCTCAGCGCGATCAGCACGCCGTACGTCATCGATGTCCACCGCGTCGCGACCGGCACGATTCTCATCGACGACAGCCAACCCTATTGCTGGGATCGCGCCGCGGCGTGGTCGCGGTGCGAAGAACGCGGCGACATCCTCCCGTGCGACGCTGGTCTGGTCGACTGCGCGAGCATCGGCTATCGCGCTTTCTTCCCCTTCGACTTCGCCGATTACGGCGATGACGGAAGCCGCGTCGCCTGGTCGTGCGTCACCGAAGGGCTGCTGTGTCATCTCGAACCTTCGCTGACCGCGACCGTCGGCGAGCCGCAGATCGAGGATCTGCTGGCCTACGACGCCGCCTTCGACCGACGGGGGTTGCGCATCCCGCCGCTGCAATGCGCGGCGCGAGTCCTCCCCATGGACCGCCTCGCGCCAGTCGTGAAGGCATTCGAGCACGAATCATGAGCGGTCCGTTTCCCGACACCTCGACCTGTAAGCGCTGCGGAATGCCGCTCGCCTACGACCGCTTCGTGGCGGGAGTTCCGGCGGACGCGCCGCGAACGAGCCTCTGCACGTTCTGCAGCATGCCCGAGGGGCTGCGCAACGCCGTCCCGTACCGGTGTGCGCCGTGGGCGCTGGATCTGGTATTCGACGTCTATCGGCGACGGCTCTCGCCGTGGCGCGGCATCGCCAGCGCCGCGCGGCACATCCGCGTGCTCCCTACCCGCGCACGCGCCTTCGCGGAGCTCGTGCATCTCGTGCCGCGTCCGAAGCCGGACCGGAAATACGACATCGTGGTGCTCTACAGCGGCGGCAAAGACTCGTCCTACATGCTGCTCGATCTCTCGCGCCGCGGGTTTCGCGTCTGCGCGTGGATGCTGAATCAGGGATATCAGTCCCCAATCGCCATCGAGAATGCGCGCCGGCTCTGCACGACTCTCGGCGTCGATCTGCACATCGACGTGCCCGAAAACGCGCGCATGAACTCGCTCTTCCGGCTCGGCTTCGACATCGATCTCCGGGAGACCCCGGAACTCGTGCGCGCCGTGATGACGTACGGCTCCGCCTGCTGGCCATGTTTCTCCACCATCGCTGCGCGGGCGACGAAGTTCTGCTCCGAGAACGACGCCGCCTTCTGCTTCATCGGCACCCAGGCCGGGCAGAACCGGCTGGATTACGGCGGCCAGGGAAGTCTCGACAGCGTGGTCCCGCGGCCCGAGTATCTGCTCGACAAATTCATCGGCCCGATCGCCGCGCTCGCGTCCGAGCGCGCTCCCGGATCGGCGGATCTCCTGCAGCGCTCCGAGTGCCCCAACACGATCCTTCTCCCCTACTACGAGTTCGTGCCGAAGCCGCCCGTGGAGCAGCAGATCGCGAAGCTGCAGAAAGCCGGCTGGAAGATGCCCAACAACACCGGGGCATGCAGCACCAACTGTATGATCAACGAACTGGGCCGACAGGTCATGCGGCGCAAGTTCGGATTCGATCTGTACCAGATCATCGACGCGAACGAACGGCGGCTGCGTCCCGGCGCCGGCCCGGCCCCGGTGGCGCCGCTCGACGCGCACGCCGTCCGGCGGGGAGCCGAAATGCTGAAGCTCACTCCCGAGGAGAAAGCAGGTTATGGGATCCATGCCTGATTCGACGACCATCGGCGACCGCAAGGCGGGATACCGGCTGAGAGACTCCATCGCAGAGCACGCGGTCGGCTGGCTGTCGCACGTCATCAGCGTGAAGAACATCACGCGCCCGTTCTGGAACCGCTGGCGTGCCTCGCTGATCGGCGACGAAACGATCATGTCTTTCCTGAAGAGCATCGACAGCCTCGACGCATGGCAGACCCAGTCGATGCTGCTGGTGAAGCGGGAGATCGCGCGCGTGAAGGCGCTGGGCAGTATTCCGCTCGAGCAGCGCCTGTACGAGTTGCGGCGGCTCTCCTATCTCGCGCACATGGGCGAGTGGGGCTGCGTCGAGATCACCGAGGAAAAGAAAGAGCTCGCGCGCATGTCGCGCGACCTCTACATCGAGGCGGAGACGCTCGCGCACGGCGATCGCTACCGCCGCATCTCCATCCCCTGGAACGGCGGGAAGCTGTGGGGCAATCTGCACCTGCCCAAAGACGTCCCTCCTCCCTATCCGGTCGTGCTCATCCTCCACGGCATGGATGACTCGAAAGAAGAGCACCTGATGACCGAGCTGGAAGCGCAGAAACATGGCGCCGCAGTGTGCTGCTACGACGGCCCCGGACAGGGGGAGTCGTTTCTCCTCGAAGGACAGCTCTGGACCGCCGACTTCGATCGCTCCGCTTCGGAGCTACTGACCCATCTCGCGGCGGAGCACGACTGCAACCCGGAGCTCGCCGGCGCGAGCGGCATCAGCTGGGGCGGCATGTGGATCTACCGTCTCGCCGCGAATGATTCGCGCTTCAAAGCGATCTACGACCTGGGCGGTCCGATCAACTGGTGGTGGCAGAGCCTTCCGTACTTTTTGAAGAGCCGATTCTTCCAGGTTCTCGGCGCCACCGACGAGGCACAGCTCCAGTCGCTCTACGACGCGTTTTCGATCGACTCGCCGGCGGTCCTGGAGAAGGTGACGTGCGCCGTCCGCATCGTTCACGGCGAAAAAGATCCGATCGTGAAACTGCAGGACAAGGAGTGGCTGCACGACGAGCTGCGGCGGCTGCATCCCGACAGCGACATCACCATGCGCGTCTGCCCGAATGGCGATCACTGCTGCACGGGCGAGGCCGCGGACATCCGGTGCGATGCGACCAACTTCTTCCTGCGCGTCCTCGACTCGCTCAGACGATGAACGGCACGATCCTGGACGTACTCCGTGACCGAGCAGCGCGCACGCCGGATCGAGTCGTGTTTCGATTCGACGAGGACGACCGGGTGCAGTCCGTTACGTTCGCGGACCTCGCTCGCGCCGCGCGTTCCATGGCCGCAGCGCTCAACCGCGAGATCGCGCCGGGCCAGCGCGTGCTCCTCGTTTATCCCGCCGGCGTGCCGTTCATCGAGGCGCTCTTCGGCTGCCTCATGGCCGGCATCATCGCCGCGCCGATCTATCCCGGCTCAGTGACCGACCGCAGCTCGAGTTTTGAGGCCATCGTGGAGAACGCCGCGCCAGCGGCGGTGCTCACCACAGGAGCGACGCTGGCACGACTCCGCAAGCGTGGAGCGGCACAGGGGAACCTGCGCTGGCTGCCCACCGACGCGATCGACGTCACCGACGGCGACGCTCGCGCCTCACGTCCCGAGCCGCAGGACATCGCGCTGTTGCAGTACACCTCGTCGACCACCGGCAAAGCCAAGGGAGTGATGGTCACACACGCGAACATCCTCCATAACACGAGGGCGATCCGCGAAACCTACTCGCTGACCGACGGCTCGCGCGGCGTCTGCTGGCTTCCGCCCTATCACGACATGGGGCTGATCGGCGGGGTCCTGCAGACCGTCTCCACGGGGATGGAAACGCTGCTCTTCTCCGCGCTTTCGTTCGCGCAGCACCCGCTGCGGTGGCTGGCGGCGATTTCTTCGCATCGCGCGGAGCTGACCGCGGCCCCCGATTTCGCGTACGAGCTCGCGGCCGCGAAGCTGGAGACGCTCGACGGCCCGCTGGATCTCGATCTCCGCACATGGCGGGTGGCCATTTCGGGCGCCGAGCCGGTGCGCGCGTCGACGATGCGCCGGTTCGCCGCCGCGACCGAGCTATACGGATTCCGGGCCGAGGCGTTCTTCCCAAGTTACGGGCTGGCGGAGTCGACGCTGATCGCGACGGGACGCAGGAACGCGACCCAGGTCTCCATCCGCACCATCGACCGCCACGCCGCCGGCGAGCGAGTCGTCCGCGAGCCTCGCAATCCGCTCGCGGCGCAGGAGATCGTCGGCTGCGGCCGCCCAGTCGGCGGCATGCGCGTCCTGACGGTCGATCCCGAGCGGCGCCTGCCCTGCCCGGACGAGAGCATCGGTGAAGTATGGATGGCGGGCGACAGCGTGACCGCCGGCTACTGGAATCTTCCGGAAGAGACGGCGTCGACGTTCTGCGCGTTCCTCGCGAACAGCGACGGTCCCTTCCTGCGCACCGGCGATCTCGCCTTTCGCGTCGGCGGAGAGCTGTTCGTCACCGGGCGGATCAAAGACCTGATCATCGTCCGCGGCCGCAATCACGATCCGGCCGGCATCGAGCGAAGCGTGGAGCAGTGTTCGCCACGTTTCGCCTCGCACGGGGCCGCGGCTTTCACGGTCGCGGCGCAATCGGGCGAAATGCTGGTCGTGATGCAGGAGACCACCAACGCGGTCAGTAAGGACGAGCGCGCGGATCTCTTGGCGCGGGCGCGTGCGGCTGTGGCGAACGAGCATCAACTGTCGCTGCACGATCTCGTTCTGGTTCGGCGCGGGAGTCTACCCCGCACAACCAGCGGCAAGATCCAGCGCTTCCGCTGCCGCCTTCGTTACGTGGCCGGCGAGGTGGAAGGGATCGCCGTTTCATGAGCGGCCCGGCCTCGGCGCTGCATCCGGCGGCGGGCCTTGAGGCCGTTCTGGGCGATCCTCACGATCCGGACAGCGTCTGCTCCTTCGCCAGCGCCGTGGCTAACGATGAAGCGGAGCGGTTTCCCGAAGAAGCGGCGGCGCTGCTCGCGCGCTGGGGACTGGACGACTACTTCATCCCCGTGACCGTCGGCGGGAAGCTCGCGGCGTTCGATGAAGCATCGGCGATCATCCGCATCGTGTCGCGCCGCGACCCCTCGTTGGCTGTGGCGGTCGGTCAGTGTTTTCTGGCGGCCATGCCGGCCTGGATCGCCGGCACCACGGCGCAGCAGGAGCGCGTGGCCGCGCTGCTGCGCGCGCATCGTCCGTTGGCGTTCGCCATGACCGAGCGCGCCCACGGGAGCGACATCATGGCCGGCGAGGTCGCGGCCGCCGAAGCGGGCGGCCGCTACGAACTTTCCGGCGAGAAGTGGCTGATCAACAACGCAACGCGCGGCGAGATGCTGTCCGTCCTGGCGCGCACCGACGCCCGCGGCGGCCCGCGCGGCTTCTCGATTCTCCTCTTCGAGAAGAGCGCCGCGCCGCCGGAGACCTATGCGCACCTGCCCAAGATCCGCACGCATGGCATCCGCGGAGCGGATATCAGCGGTATCCGTTTCCGCGGGGCGCCTGCGGCAGGCGGGATGATCGGCAATCCCGGCGACGGCGTGGAGGTCGCGGTCAAGACGCTGATGGTAACGCGGAGTCTCTGCCCGGCGTTTTCTCTCGGCGCCGCCGACACGGCCCTCCGGATCGTGCTTCGCTTCGCCAGAGAGCGCCGCCTCTACGGCGGCACGGTCTTCGACATCCCTGCGGCGCGCGCCGCGCTGGCCGACGCGCGCGCCGATCTCCGGGCCTGCGAGGTGCTAGCCGAAGCGACGGCACGATCGATTCACGTCGCTCCGGACCAGCTCAGCGTCGCATCGGCCGTGGCGAAATACTTCATTCCGACGACCATCGAGGACGTCCTGCGCGAACTGTCGGTCATCCTCGGCGCCCGCTACTACCTGCGCGAAGACTACGCGCACGGAATGTTCCAGAAGCTGTTGCGCGACGCGGCGGTGGTGAGTCTCTTCGACGGTAGTACGATGGTGAACCTCCACGCGCTGTCGATGCAGATTCACGCCCTCCATTCCCGGCGCGCGCGGGCCGGAGAGGACGACGACCTCCAGCCCCGCCTGCGGGTCATGTTCGCGCATGGAGCACCGCTGCCTCTGCCCGACTTCTCGCGCCTGGCACTGCTCAGCCGGGGCCGCAACGACATCGTCGACGGACTGCCGGCGGCAACGGAGAGTCTGGCCGGACAAAGCGAGGCTTCGCGGCTTCTGCGGTCGCTCGCCGGAGAGCTGCTCGAGCGCATCGAGGAGCACGACCAAGCCGCGAGCGCGCTACCGCGAACGCCGCAGCGCGGATCGACGCAGCTCTTCCAACTGGCGCGCCAGTACTGCGTCCTGCACGCCGCCGCCGCACTGGTGCACGCCACGGCGGTACGGCACGACGGCAACGACGGAGACCGCGAGGTGGCCGCCCTGGCCCTTCATCGCCTCCTGCGCAGGCTCGGTCCCCTTCCGGACGTCTCCGCGCGGCTCAGCGACGCCGCCTTCATCGCTATTCTGGACTCCGGCGAATGACTTCCTTATGATGAGAACTCAATTAATCAAATGTTCTAGCGAGACGCATATGAGCCGAGATGGTCATACTGCTGTAACTGCATTGCCCTTCGCGTCACCGGCGACCGCTCACGCGCGCGGCGTGGGCCGGCGTGAAATCGAAGAGTGGCTGATCCTGCATCTAGCGGGAATTCTGCACGTAGAGCCGCGGAGCGTCGATCCAGGTTGTGCGTTCGCGGATTACGGAATCGACTCGCTTGCGGCGGTCATGCTTTCGGGCGATCTTGAAGAATTTCTCGGCCGGCGTCTTTCGCCGACGCTGGCGTGGGATTACCCCACCGTGGAGTCGCTGGCCCGCCACCTGGCCGAAGAGTCTCACGGCTGATCGAAGGGAGCGCCTTACGTGGATCCAGTGGCCGTCGTCGGTGTGAGCTGCCGCATTCCCGGTGCGGCCGGTATAGACGCTCTGTGGCGGTTGCTGGCGGAAGGGCGCTCCGCCATCCGTGAAGTGCCTGCCGACCGCTGGGACGCGGCGGAGTTGTACGACCCGGTCATCGGCACACCCGGCAAGATGAACACGCGCTGGGGCGCGTTCCTCGACGACATCGATCGCTTCGACGCGAAATTCTTCGGCATCTCCACGCGCGAGGCCAACGATGTCGATCCGCAGCAGCGTCTCTTGCTGGAGGTGGCGTGGGAGGCTCTGGAGCGCGGGGGCATTCCCGCCGCCGCCCTGGCCGGGACGCGCACGGGCGTGTTCATCGGCATCGGTGGCGTCGACTACTCGCAGGTCGGGCTGCTCCTGCCCAATCGCCTTGAGCGCATTTCGCCGTATACCGGCACGGGGAACGCCCACAGCATCGCCGCCAATCGTCTCTCGTATTTCTTCGACCTCCGCGGGCCGAGCCTGGCCCTCGACACGGCCTGTTCGTCTTCGCTCGTGGCCATTCATTTCGCCTGCAACAGTCTCACGTCCGGCGAGTCCGACACGGCCATCGCGGGCGGCGTCAACCTGGTGCTGAGCCCGGAAGTGTCGATCGCATTTTCCCACGCGCACATGCTGGCCTCTGACGGCCGCTGCAAGACGTTCGACGCCTCGGCGGACGGCTACGTGCGCGGTGAAGGATGCGGCCTCGTGGTTCTCAAGCGCCTGGCCGATGCGCTCCGCGACGGCAACCACATTTTCGGAGTGATTCGCGGAACGGCGGTCAATCAGGACGGCCGCAGCAACGGCCTGACCGCGCCGAACGGCGTGGCGCAGCAGGCCGTGCTCCGCACCGCGCTCGCGGAAGCGGGGATTCGTCCCGCCCAGGTGAGCTACGTGGAGGCGCACGGTACCGGAACTCCGCTCGGCGATCCAATCGAAGTGCGCGCGCTGACCGCGGTTCTGGCCGAGGGCCGCCCCGCCGACGACCGCTGCGCCATCGGCTCGATCAAGACGAACATCGGTCATCTCGAGACCGCATCCGGCATCGCCGGTCTGCTCAAGGCGATGCTCGCACTGGATCGCGAGGAGATCCCGCCGCATCTGCACCTAGAGACGCTGAATCAGCACATCGAGCTGCCGGAGACGTTCCTCATCCCGCGCGAGCGGATACCGTGGCCCCGTGGGGAGCGACCGCGTTACTGCGGCGTCAGTTCCTATGGTTTCGGCGGAACGAATGCGCACGTGATCCTGCAGGAGCCACCCGAGATCGCGCAGCCGCCCGCGCGCAGACGTAGCGCGGAACTGTTCACCCTTTCGGCGCGCTCGCCGCAGGCGCTGCGGAATCTGGCTGGCGAGTACGCCACTTGGCTCCGCGAGCGTCCGGGGCTCGAGCTGACGGACGTCTGCCTCACCGCCGCCACGGGACGCACTCACTTCGCCGCCCACCGCATCGCCATCACCGCGCATTCGATCGACGAGTTGCGCAACCGGCTGCAGACCTTCGTCGGCGAAGAGCGCGGCGCCACCAACGGCTCCGCCGCGCCTGGATCGCGCCGCATCGCGTTCCTCTTCAGCGGCCAGGGCGTCCAGTACAGCGGAATGGGCCGTGAGCTATACGATGAAGTGCCCGCCTTCCGCGACACGCTCGACGACTGCGCGCGGATCGCGGAACCGTACCTCGATGTTCCGCTGACGGCGGTGCTCTTCGATCAGGCGTTCGCATCGAAGCTCGATCAGACGCAGTACACGCAGCCCGCGCTCTTCGCGCTCGAATACGCGCTGGCCAAGACGTGGCAGTCGCTCGGCATCACCCCGCACGCCGTTATCGGACACAGCCTCGGCGAGCTGACCGCCGCCGCCGCCGCAGGCGCGATGTCGCTTACGGACGCGCTGCTGCTGGTCTGCGAGCGCGCGCGCCTGATGCAGGCGCTACCGGCGGGCGGCACGATGCTGGCCGTTGCCGCGGCCGAGGAGGTCGTGACGGCCGCGCTGGAACGGCATCCGGAGCTGTCCATCGCGTCGATCAACGGCGCGAACAACGTCGTCGTTTCGGGAGAGCGCGAGGCGGTGACGCGGTTCGCGCAGCAGCTTGAGGAGCAGGGCATCGCCAGCACCCCGTTGAACGTCTCCCATGCCTTTCATTCGAAGCGCGTCGAGCCGATGCTCGAGCCGTTCGCGCAAGCCGCCGCGAACGTGCGCTTTGCGCCGCCGGCCATTCCGCTCGTCTCGAACGTGACTGGGACGTTGAGCGCGACCCCGAGCGCCGCGTACTACGCCCGCCACATCCGCTCCGCGGTCCGTTTTCGCGACGGCATCGACGCGTTGGTCGCCGCCGGGTGCGATCTGTTCGTCGAGATCGGCCCCGGCTCGACGCTGACGGACATCGGCAAGCGGAGCGGCGCCGCGCCGCGCGAGGCATTCGTCGCCAGCATGAGGCCGGGACGCTCGGCGCTCGACTCGCTACTTGATTGCGCAGGCACGCTCTACACCCGTGGAGCGCTCCCCGACTGGCGCGCGCTATTCGGCGGCCAGACCCGCGTTCCCGTTCCCCTTCCGACGTATGCGTTCGACCGTGAAGTGCACTGGATGGAAGAGCGCCGGGCGCGGGTGACTTCCGCGCCGCGTTCGTCCCCGCACCCGCTGCTCGGCCGACGCCTGCCGTCGGCGATCGCGACGTTCGAATCACATGTCAGGATTCGCGATTTTCCCTACTTTGGCGATCACCGCGTCGGCGGAGCAGCGGTGTTCCCCGCCGCGGCGTACATCGAGATCGCGCTCGCGGCGGCGCGTGAGCTGAACGGCGACGAACGGCCGGTGGCGCTCGGCGATCTCGAGTTCATCCGTCCGCTTGTCCTCGACGGCGAACGTGCCACGTCCCTGCAGACGACCATCACCCACGACGCACTGGGAGAGGCGACGGTGTCGATCTACAGCCGCGCCGATGGCAATGCCTGGACGCGCCACGCCGTCGCGCACATCGCGGCCGCGGGCGCGCGGGCGGAGGACGATCCCGCGATCGCGGAGCGGTGCCGCAACGAAGTACCCGCGTCCGAGCTCTACGAGAATCTCGCCGCTGCCGGTCTCGAATACGGTCCGGCCTTTCAGGGCGTGCGGTCCGTCGCCGTCGGCGTCGGCGAAGCGGTCGGAGTCATCGCGCCGCCGGAAGCGATCGCCGGGTCGTCCGCGCGCTACCTCATGCATCCAGCCCTCCTCGATTCGGCGTTTCACGTTATCGCGGCGGCGATCGCCGCATCGTCGGACCGGCGCGGAACGTACATTCCGGTGGGTGTGAAGCACGTGCGTTTCGACCATCGCGCGCCGGAAGGCGAGCTGCACGCTTCCGTGCGTGTCGGCGGCCGGACAGATGACGCGCTGCACGTCGAAGGTGACGTCACTCTCTTCGGCCGCGACGGAACAGCCGTGGTAACCGTGCGCGGACTGGCCGCGGAACGCGTCGATCTCGGCGGCGCGGCGCCCAAGCTCGAGGAGCATGTCTTCGATCTGTCCTGGGAAGCGGTCGAGCCGCCGGACGAGAGCGGCCCGTCGGAGATGGCCGCGAATCGCGCTTGGCTCGTGCTCTCCGATCGCGGCGAGGTGGCCGAGAGATTCATGCGCTGGGCCGCGCTCTCGGGAGTGCCGGTCGTGCGCGTTTTCGCGGGGATCCAGTTCGACGACGTCGCCGAGCGTACGTTCGTCATCGACCCGTCGAAGCTCGATCACTACCGACATCTCTTCGGCATGCTGCTCGAGAGCGATCTCCCGCCGATCCACGCGGTTGCCAATTTCTGGGCGCTCGACGCACGGCCATCCGGACCCGATCTCGACGAGGCGATTGCGCTGGGGCCCATGTCGCTCTTCCACCTCGTGCACGCGGTCGCGGAAATCCAGTGGCAGGATTATCCGCGGCTATGGGTGGTGACCGCCGGTGCCGTCGCGGTGGATGACGGCGAGGATGCGGCCGTCGCGCAGTCGCCGATTCTGGGTATGACCCGCACGCTCCGCCGCGAGCATCCGGAGTTCGCGCCGGCTCTGGTCGATCTCAGCGCGAGCCCGACGGACGAAGAGCTCGCGTCGCTGTTCGCGCTCTTCTCCCGCGGCGGCGACACCGCGCAAGTCGCGCTGCGCGGGCGCAGCACACGCGTGGCCCTGCTGCGCCGCCGCGAGCGCAGCGCGAAAGTCGAAGAATCCGCGGCGCCGGTGCTGTCCGTTCCCGCCGGCAGCTATCGCCTGCATGCCGCGCGTCCGGGCGTCTTCGACTCGCTCATGTTGCAGCCGGCGCCGCGCCGGACGCCGGCCGCGGGCGAGGTCGAGATCGCCGTTCGCGCGGTCGGCCTCAATTTCCGCGACGTCATGAAGGCCCTCGGCATCTATCCCATCGCGCCGGGCGACATGATCTGGTACGGCGACGAATGCGCCGCCGAAGTCGTCGCCACCGGCGACGGAGTCACGCACGTGCGGCCAGGCGACCGGGTCGTCGCCATGGCTCCCGGGGCCTTCGCGGAGTACGTGACCACTCCGGCCGCATTTGTGGAGAAGATTCCCGACACTCTCTCGTTCGAAGAAGCGGCCACGCTGCTCGTCGCCTTCACAACCGCCCGCTACGGTCTGCTGCATCTGGCGCGACTCCGGCGCGGAGAGCGCGTGCTCATCCACGCCGGAGCGGGCGGCGTCGGAATGGCGGCCATCCAAGTGGCGCGTGCCGCGGGCGCCGAGGTCTTCGCCACCGCCGGAACGGATGCGCGGCGCGAGATCCTTCTTTCCCTCGGCGTCACTCACACGTTCGACTCGCGGTCGCTGTCGTTCGCGGAAGAGATTCTCGCCGTCACGAACGGACGCGGAGTGGACGTCGTTCTCAACTCCCTGGCTGGCGAGGCACTGCTCAAGAGTTTCGCCATTCTGGCGCCGTACGGCCGCTTCATCGAAATCGGCAAGAAAGACATATATCAGAACCACAAGCTCGATCTGCAGCCATTCATGAGGAACCTGTCGTTCTTCGCACTGGATATGGACCGCCTGTTCCGCGAGCGCGGCGACGACGCGGCGGCACTCATGACCGAAGTGCTGGACGCCGTTCGTAGCGGCACCTACCGGCCGTTGCCGTTCACGACATTTCCAATCACCGATGTGCGCGCCGCGTTCCGCACGATGGCGCAGGCACAGCACACGGGAAAAGTGGTCGTTCAGATTCCGCAGCACACGGCGGAGGCCAACCGCGCCTCACGCTTCCGCACGGATGCCACATACTGGATCACCGGCGGCTGCGGCGCGCTCGGCCTGCAGGTGGCGCGGTCGATGGTGGACCAAGGGGCGCGGCATGTTGTCCTCAGCGGCCGGAGTGCCGCGGAATCGGACGCCGTGGCCGCGCTGCGCCGAAGCGGCGCCGATGTTCGCGTGGAAAAGGTGGACGTCGGCGACACCGGCGCGATGGGCGACCTCCTGGCGCGCATCCATGCCACGATGCCTCCGCTGCGCGGGATCATCCACGCCGCGGGCGTCCTCGATGACGCGCTCCTCCTCAATCTCACCGAGGCCCGCGTGCACGACGTGTTGCGCCCGAAAGTCGCAGGCGCGTGGAATCTGCACGTACTCACGCTCGGCCGCGAGCTCGATTTCTTCATCACCTTCTCGTCGGTGGCATCGATCTTCGGCTCGCCCGGGCAAAGCAACTACGCCGCCGGCAACGCCTTCCTCGACGCACTCGAGCGGCATCGTCACTTCCACGGCCTGCCGGCGCTGAATGTCAACTGGGGACCGTGGGCGGAATCCGGCATGGGCGCGACGATGCGCAACCGCGCCGCCCTCAAGAGCGTCCGCATGATCGATCCGGCCGAAGGCGTGGAGTTGTTGTGGCAATTGCTGGACGCGCGCTCTGGTCCGGCCATCGTGTTCGACGCCGATTGGCGGCGGTTTTTCCAGCTCTATCCCGCTTTGCGGCGCACGGCTTTGTTCGAGCCGCTCGCGGCCGGCGACTTGTCCACCGGCGTCGAATCGCGCGTCGCCGATCTCCTCGGCGATGCCACGGGAACGCGCCGGATCGAGATCCTGGAGTCGCTGATTCAGGCGCGCCTGGCGAAGATTCTGGGAACGAGTGAGGACTCGCTCGTGACGACTGAACCGTTACCCACGTTCGGCGTCGATTCGCTCATTGCCGTGGAGCTCCAGAGCAGTCTGGAACGCGAATTCGAGATCGTGATCCCGCGCGTGTTCCTGATGCAGTCGCCGTCCATCGGCGGCGTAGCCAGGGAGATCGCGTCGCTTCTGGACGCCAAGGCCTTCGCCGTCAGTCCGTCGCAGGAGTCGGTTGTGCTCACATGACGGTCGAGGTCCGATCCGGATGTCTCGACGCTGCACCGGCGATGGTGGGCGCGCGTTGAAGATGAGTAATTGGAGTTCGATCGCAGTCGTGCTGCGAATGTCGGACTTGATCCCTCTACAAGTTCGAGCTGACGTAGAAATTCAATCGTGTTAAACATAACCACTAACGAGCTGAACGAACGCGTCACGCTCTCAATGAGCGGGAGATGTTACATTCTGTTGTCGCTTCTACCGGAAGGCATCCTTCAGTACTTCAACGAAGCGAAGTGCGACTGCTTGAAAGAGCCAGACAAGTCGCCACCTCTGTATGATTGTTTAACGATGCACCTCGCGCGTCCCGAAGTAGCAGGCGGATGCATCTAGTCGGGCATAACACAAGCGCCACCCAACTCCCCACAGCCGTGTACCTCGGTCGCGAGGGGGCTCCGGAGTTCGTCGACGCAGTTTGATCCTAAGTCAGGCGAGTTTCCAATCGATCAAACACCTCACCCTCACATGTCCGGTAGCCGTCTCTGATCCTTTTGTTCGCAGAGGCGGTGCATACGCAACCGGGGTTCCGCGGCGCCGTTCACACGTTCGGTGACTGTTTGATCAGAGATGCCGTAAGCGATTCACTCGCCCGGGCCAGATTCGAGCAGCGAGCGACTACGGTGTGATGCGCCCAGCTCCAGCGGGCGATCCAAATCTTGCCGGTTCATCAACTCTTGTTCGCACTCCAAAACTGCTCGTGTCTCTTGCACCCGGCGCGAAACGGGCGTAAACGTGAAGCGTTCCTTACGAGAGAGTGTCACGGCCAAGGAGCGCGATCGATCTTGGCCTTCGAGTGAGTAAAATTGGCAAATAATCACATCTGCAAGCCGACTCGACAGTTCAGAGGTTGTTTCGGAGCCTTTTAAGCTCTTGGCCGTGGGTTCGAATCCCACCCGTCCCACCACGGTATCGAATTACCGCGTCTGAACGCCGAAAACGGCACTCGACGCGCGTGAAATACCGACGTGGAGCATCCATCGAAGGCCAAGAGCGCCCACACCGCTCGCTGGCCGTTCCGTGCCGTGTCGTTCTCGCATGGGGACACTCTTTCTTCCCCCCATCTCCATGTCCCAACCCATCCACGCACAGCCAAGAGCTGTGCAACCGATCGAACGCGGAAAAGCCGCCGAGCAGTTGGCTCTCGTCCAGGCGGAATTTCCACAACCCGACCGCGCACTGCCCGCGCGGCCCGAAAATCTCGCGCGCATCGAGGAGCTCGACCGGCTCTTCACCGGATTCCTCCAGCACGCCGCCGACTACCTCAACCACAGTCCGATGACGATCGTGTGGTATCGCGGCTCCTACGCCGCCTACCGGCGATTTCTGATCGACGGCGCCGCCCTCGATGAGGGGGCATTTGGCGCTCGGATAAACGACATCGTCGGCTGGGTGTCCTACCTCCGCCGACGGATCTACCGAGGCCGGAAGCTCAAGCCGATCGCGGTCAATGGCTACTGGCGCGGCGTGCGGCGGTTCTTCCTCCATCTTGAATCGACGACGGAGCGGGTAAGCCCGTTCCGTGGGCTGAAGCCGCCGACCGTCTCGGATCGGATTCCAAAGGCGAAATCGGCGGAGGACTGCCGAAAAATCCTCGATGCGGCCTACCACTACCCATGGCCCGATCCGGACATCGAGTACAAACGCGTCCTCGCCCACGCGGTCATCGGCGTGATGCTCTTCGCGGGATTACGTCGGAGTGAGGTCGTGGGCCTCAAGAATGCCGACGTTGATCTCACGACCGGAACGATCAACATCGAACGCGGAAAAGGCATCGCCGGTGGGCGGAGGAGGACCGCCTACGTCTCACCGGAACTGAAGGCGATTCTCGCGGCGTACCAGCGGAAGCGGGAGTCGTACGGTGACGACTTCGTATCCGCCTCATACTTCATCTCGCCGAAGTCAAAGCGCGCGCTCTCTCTCGAAGGTTTGCGGAAGATCGTCGCAAAGGTGTCGCGCGCGAGCGGCGTTCCCTTCACGGCACACGTGCTCCGTCATAGCTTCATCACGCATCTTCTCCGTTCCGACGTCCCGCTCCACATCGTCAAGGAGCTCGCCGGACACAAGGATGTGGCGACCACGATCGGCTACCTGCGCATATTCGACGAAGATCTCCACAAGAACATTCGGAAGATTCGGTTTGCGTAGCACTACACGGCGACATCGAGCCGTAACCGGCTTGCGTACTGGAGGTGCTCCCCCTCGAACACGTGCGAGTACCGTTGGAGCATTGCAAGGCTGGTGTGTCCGAGAAGGTCCATGCTGACTCGATCAGGCACACCAGCTTGCCGGAGGAGCGTCGCGTACGTATGCCGCAGGACGTGGGGCGAGAGCTGAATCCCGAGATCCCGGCCGACACGTTCGCAGAGATTGCGGACCGGCTCTGCTGTGATGCCGCGATCGTCCCGTACATCGACGATGAAGGACATTGCTGAACGATTCGCCGCTCGCCGTTCTGCTTTGTATTTTTCGATGAGGATGCGCAGCTGCGGCGCCATGTAGCAGGTTCGCGTCTTTCCGCCTTCTGGCCCCTTGCCGTCACGAACAATGACCGTTCCCTGCCGTTCGTGGACGTCGCCATTCTGAAGATTTACGACCTCGCTACGGCGCAACCCCGCGAGGAGCATCAGCCCAATGATCACGAGGTTCCGCGCGCGTTCGAGCTCCGTGCGCCAGTCTTGGTTTCGCACGTACTCGACGACGCTCTCCGCAGTCTCTTTCGTGAGGCAGTTGGGTGGTCGCCGTCCCGGAGAAGGCGTTGGCAGGAGCCGCAGCGGATTGACCGAGCCGTCGACGTCCCCGATCCAGCGGAGGAGTGAGGAGAGTGCGCGCCAACGCGCATTGATGGTGGTGCGGCTGATGTCCTTCTCCCGCTGCCATCCAATCCATCCGCGCAGGGTGCGCATCTGGCTGTCGACCTCGCCCCGAAGGAACACCTTCCCTTGCTTTGTCTGAACGAGGTACACCCGAAAGCAGGAGAACGACCGCCAGACCCACTGAAGGGTTGAGGGCTTCAGTCCCTGCACTGCCTCGGCATCCTTCAGCGCCTGCTGAACCCGACGCGTGAAGTGCTCCACCGAGGGGTACTGAAGCGGCCGGGTTGGAACCGTCATCACCCATCGAGACCGATGTGCGTAGAAGGGATCGGCCGGCTGTTCCCTCCTGACGGGCAAGAGCGCGCCTGGTTCGCCGTACGACATTGCGGAAGGAACGATGGCGTTTCTTCTCGTATCGGCGCCCCGCGTTACAGCGTCGCCGACGCTCGCGTTGTGAACGCCCTTACGCATGGATGCGCGAATTGGCGTTCTGACCGACAAGCTCCGCGCGCCGCTCATCTCGTTCGGCGATAGCGGCTTGCATCTCGGCCGATAGTTCGTCCTCACTCTCCACACGTGCCTCTGACCGCTGCGCGGTCATCGCTGCATCAATGTGCTTCGAGAGTTCTCGCATGTGATAGGGCAGCTTGACCGGCGGAAGTACCTCGATGCAGCGGGCCTTGTAGGGGCGTCCCTTCAGGAGCCAGTAGCAGGCACCAATGGGAAGATTCGCGAGGTCGCGTGTCCGCCACGCAATCTCTTCTGCTGGCGAAAGGAGCGGCTCCTCGATGCGCTCGTTGGGAAGAATCTGCTCCCGGAAGATGCTGCCGAGCGGCTCGAAAATGTCGTTCGCGAGACTGCGCGCCTCGGAGTACGGCAGCCGGAAGAAGAATTGGCGACCCGTGTTGCCGAGGAGGTGCGGTCGGAACGTCGCCGGGAAGAGCGAGAGGCCCTGTGCGGCGAGCGTGACAAACACCTTGTACTTCCGTGCCGCCACGAGGAAGTCCTCCAGCCCGCTCTCCTCGCCCGCAAGCACGTGCGCCTCATCGAGGATGAGCGCGTACGGCCGTCGCTTCTCCGGCACGAGCCGCTCGCGGCGCAGCGCCGTGACCTGAAAGACGTTCAGGAGAAATCGCCCGAGGATGTCGGCGGCCGGGAGGTTGCCCTTCGCGAGATTCACGAGCACCGTGTCGCCGCGGTCGATGACGCCGAGGAGATCGATCGTGGAGGTCTTCTGGCCAAGGAATCGCTGCACCGCGATTGATCCAAGGAAGGGTTCGAGTTTGTTCAGGACCGCCGAGACGTACATCTCCTCGCGCGGCCCGTACCGCGTCGTGAAGTAGACGCGTGCGGGATTGTCTTCGGCAAGGGCCTGGAGAATCCGCTGTCGGATCGACGGGATGAGGAAGAACGACGGGAGGTCCGCGAGGCTATAGACAACGCCCGCCGCGTGCGCCTCGATGCAGGCGCGAAGCGCGTAGCGGACGAGTTCTTCGACCTTCACACCCCAGGCCCAGGACGCCGCCTCCTCGCCCGCGTAGAGGCGCTTCAGGACGCTCACGAGGAGATCAATGTGGCGACCGACGTCGACGCCCTCGATCTTCGTAAGCGGGTTCCAACCGGGGAGGAGGTCGGGGCGTGTGAAGTCGAGGAGCACGAGCCGCTCGACCTTGTGGAAGAGCGCCCACGCGGCGACGCGCGTAAAGAGATCGCCGTGGAGGTCGATGAGCGTGAACGGGCGGCGCTGCCCGATGAAGTAGCGCGCTTGCCATTCGAGGAGGCTCGACTTGCCAGTGCCGGTGCCACCGAGGACGAGCTGGTGCTGGAACGTGTCCGACTCGGCGATCCGCGTCACGATCGAGTCGCCGCCCGGCACGGCGTACCGGCCAAACGGCATCCCCGTCCGCTCGCGCTGGCCCTGGACGAAGGGATCGCGTCCCCAGAATGCCGCCCAGCCCTTCCGCGTGCGGGCGGTGGAGGTCTCGAACGAGAGCGATAGCTCGTCGGGATCGGCAACGCGGCGTCGAGCCGCTACTTGCCGGCGAAGAAAGAGGACGAGGGTGCCGGCGACGAACGTCGATACCGCGAGGGCGATCGTGAGGTGGCTCGGTGGCATAGAAGGTCAGGAAGAACTGAGGAGGGCAAGGACGACAAGGAGGAGGAGCGCGGTCGCGGCGAGGAGCGCGACATGAACGAGCCAGCGGCGAAGGAACGGCACCGCGAGGTAGCGGAGCTGCACGCGCTCGGCGCGTGTTGGCGGCGCTGGGTCGACGACGACGAGACCTTGTTGTTCGGGGTGCCGCTTGAGGAGCGCACGTTTCTGGAGGCGGCGGAGATGCCAGCGCGCGTGCGCGCGGCTCGTGAGCTTCACCGTGGCAACAAGGTGATCGACATGCGTGTAGGGACGGTGACGTTCGCAGGAAAGGAAATAGAGGTAGACCGTGAAACTCGTCCGCCCGAGGAGCGGCAGGACCGTCTCAAACCAATGCGTCGGCAGCTCGTAGACATTCGACTCGAACAGCTTCAGGACGTCCGTCCCAACGATCTCGACGCGTACACGCGGCAGGCCGTGGAAATCTCGCACGGTGTAGACGACATGGCGCTCGCGGACGAGGTGGTCGAGCCACGAGATGACACGGCGGTTGCTGACCCGGAGCATCCACGCGAGATCGTTGAGGCGGAGCTCCAAGAGCCGGTCGCGGATGCGGAGCGCGCGGATGAGAAGGAGGAGGAGCGCCTCGTCGCGCCCGACGCGATCCACGATGGTGAAGAAGACCGCGAGGTCCGCCTTCATGAGGAGGAGACCCTCCGGCGGTTCGCGTCCCGGCACCGGGAACTCCAGCCGCGTGTCGTCTTGGAGCGCGTGGTCAGGCCGCGGATGCGGAGCGTTGCTCCGTTCCGGGAACAGCAGGTCGAGCATGAATGGGTGGGGAAGAAGCGATCGGGACGAGGCGCGTCGCGGTAAGGAGGATGCGGCGGAGGTGGGCGTCCTTCGTCTCATCGGGCGGCAGGACGCTCGTCACGATGATTGGGCGCACGAGATCCGCGCGCTCGCGCAGAAGCGTCGCGACGCCATCCGTGACCACGTCCACACGCTCGACGAGCAAGACCCCCGCAGCGAGAGCGAACCGCCGATCGGCCGCATTCGGGCGCGCATCACCGCGAAGATGACACACGGCGACGCGCCCCTTCTCGAAGGAGCGGAGCAGGAACTGCGCGGCAGAGAGGAGCGCTCGCGTTTCCGTCGAAAAAAGGTAGACGCCGCGCCCCGTCGTCACCGCCTCTTCGGGCAGCCGTTCGACATACCTCCGAAGGATATCCACAACGGGATCGGGTAACGCCAACGCCGCCGCGTCGAGTGACTCGGGGCGCGGCGGGTGGTACTCGGCGCGGACGTAATGCCATGCCGCATCCGCGATCGACGGCTCATGGCCGAAGGCACGGACGAGGTTCGCATAGGCGGGCATACTCAAACGGCGGCGTCCCGAGCGGTACTGCATGAGGGTCGTCGCATCGACGCCGAGGCGCTCGGCCACGTCGGCAAGCGAGAGCGAGTGGCTCTCCGCGAACGAGAGGAGGGTCGCAATGAGGCGAGGGGGACGAGACACGCAGGCGATGAGGTAGGGACACCGCCATTGTCGCCTGTGAGCTTCGAGAAACCGAGAGCATTCGTGCAGCACTGGCAGCATGCCAGCGGGAAACCGCCTCGACATGCGATTTGTCAATTACTGGCAGTGCGCCAGCAAGGGACAGCGGGCAGGTGTTTGAGGTGTTGGTATCTATTGTTAGGTCACTTCTATCGTACCGAACACGCATCAGGAGAGGAAACCACGCGCCGTACTTTTGCGTGGTGCCTACAACAAAACGCATGCGGATGCGCTCTATTGACAGTTCGAGCTGTTGTTGTGATTTACGACAGCACCGGCGGGGCGACGTTGGGCTCATTCCTGGCACCGTGCCAGCGCGTGAGGCGCTTTTTCGTGTGTTGGGATGCCGATTCGCGCTGGCACGGTGCCAGTACAGCAATTGGAAGGCACATGCGCCGACGATCGCGTCGTAGCGTGAAGGCGCCCGCCCGCGAGCCATCACACCCCTAACCCAACGAACCATGGCCGAACGACTCTCGCCTCCCGCCGACGACCGCCGCGACGAGCCCCGAAACGTAAATAATCAGTCACCGCACAACCACGACCTGCCTGATCCAGAAGCGTTCGGGGCGAGGTTCGAGGCACCCCCGGATGAGGGCGGAGTTCAGGGCGACGTTCAGGGCGCCGATGAGGGCGTAGGGCAGCAGCCCGCCGCGACGATCGATCTCGCCCGCCTCACCGCACGTGATCGAGCCGTGATTCAAAGCACGGTCCTTCTTCGCCTCCTCACCTATGACCAGCTCCATCGCCTTACCTTTCCAACTGTTGATGACAAGCCGACCGTGCGGCGCCGCATCCGGCATATCGAGCGCGCGGGGTGGATCAAGATCTGGGAAGCGCCCGCACGCTCCGGTGGCCACACGCGCTATGCGCATCCCACGAAGGCCGCGCTCCGATCAGTGCTGCCGGCATGCGTCGCCCGGACCGCGACGGAACCATGGGCGCCCCTCGTGAACCTTATGGTGCCCCGATCGACACGCCGCGAGCTGGACCTCGGGCCCGCCGCACCGAAGTGGCTTGCGCATCAGCGGGAAGTGAACCACCTCATCACCTCGATCGCCACGGCGCCGGAGCGGCGCGTCGTCTGGGCGTCGAGCTGGGATTGCCCCTTCCCGTCGCGCTTCGGCATGTTCACGCTTCCACAGCCGGACTACGTCCTCGTCGAGGATGTGGGTGGTGTCCCGCTGCTCATCTTCGGTGAGCATGACCGTGCGAGCGAACCGGTCGACCGCTTCATCCGCCGAAAGGTTGCGCTCTACAGCGCACTCGCCGCGTTCCCCGAGGTCTGCGAGCAGCTCTTCGGCGTCCGCTCGTTTCGGGTGTACGTCACGTCCATCGACCCGATCACGCAGCGCCCGATCACGCGTCTGCGCGCACTCATGGAGGCAACACGGGCGCACGGCGGACCGGACATCTTCCGCTTCTCCCTCGGCGGCTGGCTCTATGCCTATCCCTCGGCCCCTGTCTGGTTCACCGCAGCCAAGGCGCCGGCGACGGAGTCTCCCGCGTGGGCCGAGCACGCACCCGCCCTCATCGCCGCCTGAATTCGCTGGCACGCCGCCAATCGCCGTTCGGATTCCTGCGCGCCGGCATGCGCACCCGCGCTGGCAGCGCGCCAGGACGTGCGGTTCCTCCCTGCTCGCAGCGCGCGAAACGCGGTTCAATACGTTTCCTCGGAACGCCTCCGACGACCCTTCACAATACGATCTACCCGACGACGCTCTCTCGCGGTCGGCGCGAGCACCCGGCAGGCACGCCATGCGGTCACTCCGACAATCTTCGGAGTCCTTCGTACCCATCGTGCGGACCAGCCCCGCTCGTTGCAGCGCCGGTCGCGTGAGGGCGTCGTCGCTAACGAACGTCCCGACCCGTGCTACGCGCGCGATCCCTGATCTCGTTCATGGCGTGCGAACGTCTGCTCGAGGAGTCGCGCGTTCGCGAGGGGTCGATCCCCGTTCTCCATCTCCCGCACGTTCTCCGGCGGAACGCCAAGTTCGCGCGCGAGCTGTTCGACACTCATCCCAAGCGAGACGGCGCGACCGGATCTCCTTTGGCGTCATGGTGTGGACCATGGCGATTCTACGCCTCCGCGCTCCCGCGCGGTCGATGCGGAACACCTCCCGTGACGGGCTCTCGATCACTGCGTGGCTGCATCCCGCCACCACCGATGGATAGAGCCCGCCGCTAAGGCTCTCTGCGTCGTCCGCGCGGGGACGCGGAACGCGCCCCGAAAGGAGAAGGCATGCGCATCATCAAGGTTCAAGGAAAGCCGTACACCGTCATCAATGGGAAAGACTTCGCCGTCTATCGCTGGTACTCCCCGCAACAACATGGTCCCGTGTTCATCCAGGTCGCGGGACGAACGAGTCTCGCGAAGGAGGATCTCCCAAGCGACGACTGGATCGTGAAGGGCGGGAAAGATCGTTCCAACCGCATCGCGACGGCGTGGCGGAAGCAGTGGTTCGATTACCGCCCGGACGCGACGCGCAAACTCGCGTTCCTCGGCGGCTCCACCGAAGGCTCGTATTTTCTCGCGCTCCGGTATCTGAGTCGTCGGTTTGGTATCACGTACACGGACATGGAACTCGCAACGAAGAGCGCGGAGTTCATGTCTCAGATCAATCTCCCGTACTCGTACGTGATTGACCGCGCCGATGACCTCGCGTTGTCCGCGGCACAACTCATCACGCTCGACGTGCCATCGCATTGGGGCCAGGACGACGCTGTGCGTTTTCTTGCGGCCTAGCGATGCCGTTCCAGTAGGAGCCGCACAATGCACATCCATGTCGTGAGCCTCAACCTCGAAGGGGACCAGGTCGGCATCTGGGCCACCGTCCACGCGGAGAAAGCCGACGCGCTCGCAGCGCGGCTCAAAGACGACTACGGCAGCGATGACGTGTTCGTTGGTGTCTATCGCGCGACGGTTGTCCTTGAGCAGGAGATCGATACCGGCCCCACAAATCCCCTCGGCATCCCGCTCATCGTCCGCAACGAACAGCAATCCCTCTTCTAACTCCTCCCCTCGACCCGCTTCATCGCTTCACGCCAGCACTGCAACGCACAACCACACGAGCGCACCACGCAGGTGTGCAAAGGAGAACATGCCCATGAAAGACCCGACGAGTCTTCCGCCCGCCGATCTCGCGCGGATCGTCGCGGACATCCAGGCGTTCCTCTGGCTCGACGTCGATCGCAACGCCGAATCGTTCTGGAATCCGGAAAAGGAATGGGACTTCGATACGGTCGAGAACATCGCCGGACTCCTCGGTGAGTTCGGACTTGAGCCGGTTGCCCTGTCCCCGACCGTGCCCTAGTCGTCCATCGCGCTTTCCGCGCACCCATCACCACAACCAACTCGGAAAGGAGGGCACTTCTCGTGTCCACAGTCGACGTGTCGTCCGGCACTGCCTACGCAGGCCGCGACGCAAACCATGCATTGAGTTTTCGGCAGTTCAGTAAGAGCAAACACGCGCAGTACTTCACGCCCCTCTGGCTTGCCGATCTTCTCTTCGAGGTTCTCCAGCCACTCGTCCCGAGCGACGGACCCGCATCCGTCTCCGTCCTCGACCCGACGTGCGGCTCGGGGAGGCTCCTCGCGCCGTGGAAGCTCGCGGGGTGCGACGTTCTCGGCATCGAGCTCGACGAACTCGCGGCCGATCATGCGCGCTTCGCGCTTTCCCCGCAGAACGTCCGCGCGGGCGACGTCCTCGACTACCGGCATCTCCTGAAGGGCTTCTCGCTCATCATCACCAACCCGCCGTACGGCATTTACTGGACCCCGCCCGATGCCGGCGAGCTGTGGTCCTGCGAGACGTCGGGAGGGTTTCTCGAAAGCCAGGCCGCAACGCTCGACATCTGCACGCGCGCGATCGCGTACAACGGCCTCCTCGTCGCGATCGTCCCCACCTCCACCTTCACGAACGCGAAGGACTGCTCTGTCCGCGACAACCTGTACGGCAACTACGACGGACTCCTCCAGGCGACACTCCCGAACCTCTTTCACGACGAGTATGGGATCGAGGTCGAAGTCGATCTCGTCGTCGCCCGGCGCCGCGCGAAGAACGCGAACGCCTCGTGGTCACCCTACAAGATCACCGCGGACGGCGATGACACGGCCGGCCAACTCCGGTACGCGTTCCGCCGCGTCCTCGGGCACGAGTCACCGCTTCCGATCTCCACAGCCGAACCCGTCCCCGTCGTGTCGCGCCTCTTCAACGTCACGCCGTCGAATGCAGTCCGTGTCACCGCGAGAGGCTTGCGGGCTGCTGCCGATGTCGAGGGGCTCTTGGAGTTCCTCGATGAGACCGTGACCGCATTCGATCCCGTCCGCGGTATCGAGCACGGCATTGTCTCGGCAACACTCTCGCCGGCCTCGATCCTCACGCTCGGGCCGCGCGCGGGCGTCGAGATCCTCGCGTGGCTTGGGTTCGACCCCTCGATCTCCGAGGCCGATGACGTCCGTATCACCCGCCTCACTGAGAAGTTCCGCATTCTCCGCACTCCGATTTATCCGCCCGAAGCACACCAACGCCTCGCGTACATCGAGGATCGCAGTTACCGCGCGAAGGCGACGGTCCATGCCGCAGGCGAGCCGTGCTTCACCGAAGGCCGCGAGTACCACCTGCGACCATCGTGGATTCGCAATCGCGAGACCGCATCCGTCGAGACGGTGTGGGACGAGCGGGCGAACAAGAACGTCCAGCTCATCACCTCCGTCGATCGCGGGTATCTCGCGTTCGAGGTCGTGACGGACTCCGGTCCGCGCACGTTCCGCGAAGTCGACGCGGCCGATGTCGAGTTCCTCACGACCGCCTTTGATCTCCCCGATGTGCCCGACCTCGAAGCCGTCGTCCCGAATCGCCTCAGGCAGCACCGCGCGACCGTCGCGCGCGTCGCCCCGTTCCTCTTCCCGTTCCAAGCCGAAGACGTCGCGCGCATGGCCATCAAGCCCTTCGGCTACCTCGGCTACGAGCAGGGCGGCGGCAAGACCGTCACCGCGGCGGCATGGGCGAAGACGCGCGGCTTCAAGCGCGTCCTCGTCGTCTGCCAGTCCTCGCTCGTCGAGAACTGGCTCAACGAGCTCCGGCAGTTTGGCTTTGACGCCCGGCGTCTCACGACGCATGGCGGCGTCACAGCGCTGCAGGACGAGAAGCGAAGGAGGCTTCTCCCCAAGGACACGCAGTTCTACATTACGAGTTTCGAGTTCCTCTCCCTCTCTGGCGCGCGCGTCTACGACTCGTGGGCGTGCGTGCAGTACACGAAAGAAGGCGTCCTCCACCATGACGTGTCCGACAACACGAAGCCGACATGCGCCATCTGCAAGCGCGCGTACGAGGATGTCATCGAGCAGTGCCCGTCGTGCGGCGAGGTCGCGCGCTGGACGGGCGGCCACTGCAACGCCTGCGGGTATCAGGCGTGGACGGTTTCACCCGACGCGCGCCAGTGGCCCGCGTACAAGCGCATCAAGAAGTTGTTCGGCGCCGTCCTCGTCGATGAAGCGCAGCTCGCGAAGTCGAAGAACACCCTCCGTGGTCGCGCGGTGCGGGCGATGCGTTCGAGAGGGCGCGTCATCCTCACGGGTACGCTCATGAAGGGATATGCCACGGACGTTTTCTTCAATGTGGCGTTCCTTCTGGGCTACGACAACCCGCTGTTCCCCTATGCCTACCGCGGTGGCAGTAAGCGGTTCTTGAACGAGTTCGGCACGTACGAGTTCGTTGACCGGCAGTTCGAGGACACGCTCCACCAAGGCCGCGGGAAGCTCCTCCCGGAAGTCAGTAACCTCAACCGCTTCTGGCGCCTCATGGCGTCGTTCTCCGTTCGGCGGCGCAAGGACGATATCTACGTCCTCCCGCCGAAAGAGCGCCAGATCGTGCTCCTCAATCTCGACGAGGCGCACGCGCAGCTCTATCGCTCCTATGCCACCTGGGCGGAAGCCGCGATCGCGAAGGCGCTTCGCGAGTCCGAGGGGAACCCGAACATGGGTGTCATCTCTTCGGCGCTCTGGAAGCTCCGGTACGCGGCGACCTGTCCCGTCGCGGTCGACTACCTCGATCGCGGCGCGCTCGATGCCGAGACGTGGAACAAGCTCGAAAAGATCCGCCAGATCGTCCGCGCGGCGAACGAGCGCGGCGAGAAGGTCATCGTCTTCTCCGGCCTTCGCACGATGGTCGCCGCGATCGTCCGGCACCTGCGGGCGCATAACATCGGCGTCCTCCCCATCACCGCGGAAGTACCGGCGAAGAAACGCTTCGGGCTCATTCAGGAGTTCTCCCGCACCCCCGAGCTCGCGGCGATCGTCGCCTCTCTCAATTGCCTCAACCGCGGCTTCACGATCACCGCGGCGAATCACGTCATCCTCGTGGATCTCGAGTACTCACCCGAAGCAACGGAGCAGGCGGAGGATCGCGTCCATCGGCCCGGCCAAACGAAGCCGGTCTACATCCACTACCTCCTCTCGCGCGACACAATCGACCAGCTCATGCACGAAATCCTCGTGCAGAAGGCCCAAGCGATCCGGCATGCGATCGACGGCAAAGCACGGTTCGAGGACGTCGCCGAAATCCTGAAGCGCGTCACCGGTGACGTGCAGCTCGAGATCGCGAAACGTATCCACCTGCTTCCGCCGGTTGTGCCCACCATCGATCTCCACGCTGCGGTGGATCCCCTCCCCACCAACGTCATCCCGTTCACGCCCGCCGTACCCCTCGTTACGAGCGACGACGACGTGCCGGTGATCGTGCTCCCGGCAAAGAAGATCGTCCAGCTCTCCCTCTTCGGCATCTAACCCTTCCATTTCCCGCAAAGGAGGATTCCTTCATGGACTGCGTCCATCCGACGCACGTGCGCGATCCCTCGGATCGCGCCATCGCGCACCCGTTTCTTGTCTGTCTTACCTGCGGCATCCTCGGCGTCGCGTGCGACCGTTGTTCTCGGTTCTCCGCGACGCCGCCGCTTGGCTACGTCCCCGAGGATTGGTGCCGGGCGTGCGACTGCTGCCCGGCATGCTTTACCGATGTCGATCGCGGCCTCACACCGGACGATATCGTCCAGGCGATCGAGCGCGCTGTGCATCTCGTCGCGGAGAGCTGGATTGTCCAGCGCATCCGCGCCGCACCGACGCGCGAGGACGCGATCACGGCTGCGCGACGCGAATGCTCACGCGGCGGCACGAGTAGCCTCGGCTTCTCCATCTCCGGCTTCCGCGATCGCTTCAATAAGGGTCGCGGCCTTACCGTCGAATTCGGGCATCGCAAGGGCGTCGTGACGTGGGCCGCGATCGCGGACTACGTGCGTGCGCCCACGCCCCTCGCCCGTGCCGCGGCGCCCGGACAACAACTCTCCCTCTTCGGCTAGAGGCGATCGTCCTGATCGCCTCGCACTCATTTACCTGAAAGGACTAGCAATGGATCTTCTCCCGCCCGACGTGCGCGCGACGCTCGCGCGCTTTCCCATCGGCTCACAGGAATCGCTCGGCGACCAAGCGAAAGTCGTCGTGAAGTTCTTCGATCCGGCCGGCCGCTACACGTTCTTTGTCACCGAAGGGCGCCCCGAAGGGAAGGACTATCTCTTCTTCGGTTACTGCATCTCGCCGCTCGGCGAGGACTGTGACGAGTGGGGCTACACGAGCCTCACGGAGCTCCTCTCGATCGGCATCCGTCGCGGCATCGGCATCGAGCGCGACCTCTACTTCCCCACGGCGATCTGGACGGTCGCCGAATCTCTCGCGCGCGTCGCCTGACGCCGCGCGCACCCACCTGAAAGGAGAACCCAAATGGATATCGTCCTGAAACTTCGCGAGCTCCGGCATCATCGGAGGCTCAGCCAGAAAGACGTCGAGCGCCTCGCCGGCGTTGGCGAAAAGACGCTCAGCTCGTTCGAGACGGGCGAGCGTATCGACACGATGAAGATTGCGCAGCTTCGCGCGCTCCTTACGCTCTATGGCGTCACCGAGGAGGAATTCTTCAGCGACAAACTCGACGAGATGTTCGATCCGACCTACGTGCGTGTCTCGACGCGCGTCGACGAGATCATCGCAAGGATCGCGGAGCTACCAGAACACGTCCGCGACGGCGCGCTCGACACGATCGCCAGATGCTCGACGCGATGACCCTCGCGACAACGATAGACGCGCGGCGGCGGTCCTCGCCGCCGCCCGTTTCCTCGGCGATGTCACTTCGGCACGCGCCGGCTGCGTAAGGAGGTAGCATGCAACGACGTGTACGACGCCCGTGGTTCATCCACGAACACACCTTCCATCAACTTGATCGGCTCGGCCGCCGCATCGGTATGTCGCGCGAGCGGCTCCTCAATGAGATCCTGACCGACTACTTTGCGGATGTCCGGAAGGGTCGTCGCGGCGGCTATCGCCGTCGCTGAGCGCTCGCGATTCTGCGGAGCGGGGACTTCCCCGCTCCGCTTTTTGATCCCTTGCCGTCCGGGCTCCACGTAGCGTAAGAGGCCGCATCTTGCCTGGATGCCAAGATCACCGATCGGTAGGGCGATTGTCGCTGACACTACATTCGGGCACTGCCTAGATGGATAGAAGCCACACGAAAGCCGACATCATAGAAAAGGTTGTATGAGCGATCGACAGCTCGCGCGCTGCACGCCGCAACGATCGAGCTATTGTACCAAGAGCTTCCCCTCACAACCCGCTCGTCAAGGCTATCTACGGTTAGCCGCTGGGAATCGAATTCGCTCGGATACGGCAAAAACAGGCTCGCGGTCCACTCCCATACATTACCGGCCAGATCACAAGGCCCTCCCGGCCATGATTCCAAATAGATTCCAACGGGAGCGGGCTGGCGCATGTTCAACGAATTGGTCGACACATGCGCTCTCTCCTCTGACCATTCGTCTCCCCATGGATACAACCTATCGTCGGCCGCCGGTCGGGCGGCATGCTCCCATTCAAACTCCGTTGGTAGAGCAAGTACTTCATCAGCGCCGAGCGCACCTGCCTCATGACCCCTTTGTGTTGCCCATTCACAGAATGCTGCCGCCTCCCACCAATTTATCCCTACAACGGGCTGGTTTGGTTGATTAAACCGACGATCAAGCCAATAGTACGGAGCCTGCCTTGGCGCCGTGCGTTGCCTAGCCTCTTCCTCGAGTGCTTTGGCGTCAATCTCACCGTCCCGGATCTCCTTGGCGTGATGCTCATGCACCGTCGCTAGCCAATTCTCGCGGATCGTTTCCAGAACGTTTGGATCGCCCGACATCCAGCCCAGGGCAAAGTCACCTTTCCAGTACAACTGGTTCTCGTAGCCGTCACCTTCGACGAAGGCACGGAACTCCGCGTTCGTTACGAGATACCGTGCAATTCTGAATGGCCCGAGCTCAAGCCGTCTCTCGCCATCCAAGAACCCGCCCGAAGTCGCTAACAGACTTGCATCCAAACGCGCACTGCCAATCGTGACCAGGCTGCGCTGGACCTCGACCAGGTTTCTCCAAATGCCCACCAATCCCGAGCCGGAAACAAATCGCGGGTCGCCCAGTGCTCCCACTGCGGTCGCACTGCGTTCACGTGCCACAAGAGTAAGGTCTGGGTTTTCGACATGCTCCGCGAGACAGGAACGAGCGCGAGCCCAGAGCCCCCGCCTACCATCGGAATCGGCAGTCTCGCTCAACACACTACCAAACTGGCGCAGCGCCAAGCGGCGCCGCCCTATTTCCGCGAGCATCTCTGCAGCGAGCTGAACAGCCGGCAGTGAAGCTTCGGCTTCATCGGAGAGTAACGCCTCAATCAGAGTCAGGATGTAGAACAGATTCTGTCCCTCGTGACCTGAAAGACTCGCCATCAGGCGGAATGGTTCCCGCCAGTGGGCCGAGGAACCTTTAAGCACTGCTTCCGAATGATGTGCGCCGGCCGCATAGTACTGGCCGGCTAGGAATTCTTGAAACGACCGGTGCGCAAATTTATATCTACTGTTGCCGGTATTGAGCAGGAGGCCGTGGCTTTTGAGAAATCGCTGCGCCAAGTCATTTGGTGACGGCGCACCGCGTGCCACATCCGCGGCGGCCATCACATTGCAGATCTGCGCGGCCAATTCATTCACTAACTCGACCGTCACACCGGAGCTAACACCGCCCGCCATCTCATCCGCTAAATGGCTACGATAGGCGACTTCTATTGCCAGAGACAAGACTGGCGGTGTCGCGATGGTCGACGAGCCGGCCTCGCGCACACGCCATTTTGCCGAGTCCGCGAGCATGTAGGTGATCGCCCGATCACATACAACCGCCCTAGTGTCCGGGAGTTTCGCTTCTTCTGAGTGGATCAAAGTCAGGAGTGCAAGCAAGAGGGGCGACTCTCCCAACTCCGAAAGTGCTTCGCTGCGAAGCTCCCTAATGAGCGCGTCACCTAGCTCCGTGGCTTGTGCTGGCGTGAATCGCCCGATGCTTATCGCTGCGGCGTACCAGCGCTCCACGTAAAGTCTTTGTTCAGCGACGTTGTACGGCAGTAGCTCCAGCTCGCGTTCTATCGGAATCTTCCGAATGGGTGTCGACTGCCGATAGTCAAACTTTCGACACGTGACAACCACTCGCGTCTTCGTCTGTAAAGCGAGTAATCCTGCGATTGCTTTGCGTACATCATCGAGTAAGTCCTCCTTAACTTCATCGAGGCCGTCTAGCAGAAGCAGAGCACCACCCTCAACGATCGATTGCCGAAGGTACCTCGTCAGTTCCGCCCCGGCTTCCGCTCCTCCGCGGGCCGTCGCGACCCCGATTTCGGGAACGCCGCTTAACAAGAACTGCGCCGAGTCTCTTCTCGGCACGGGCGCGACCGCCGCTAGACTTACCCAGATCGGCAGCGGTCCACTGCTTTCTCGCAGGCGATTACGAGTCGCATCAACCGCGAACGACGCTAGCGATGTAGACTTTCCGCTTCCGGGGTCGCCGAGAATCAGGAGAGGCTGGTCGGTTGAGATAAACAACTCCCGGAGACCAACGTCATGCGTCTCAGTCATGTTCTCATGCGTGCCTTGCTTTCCCACGCGCGACTGCGAATCGGCGACTCGTAACGGCGTCCAAATCTGATCGAGAGTTACCAAACCCTCCTTGTCACCGCTTCCAATGGTGGCCCACGATGCCGGGTCGCCGAACGACAAGGTCGAGGCTCGGCGGAATAAGTCATTGAGATAATCGGTCGGCGCCGCACCTCCGAGCTGTATGGTGGCGGGCGCGAACGTGACACCCGGGGCAGTAGATCCTCTTCGGAGCTTGCTCCACGTCCATCCTCCGAGAGCCGCTAGAGCGGTCGCCAAAGCTGTACCGATCGCTGTCGGCAGGTTTTCTAGGACGTACTTGATGATCGCGTCGATAATATTCATCTCGTCGACCCCTCGCTTTGCCCCCTGCTACCCATTGACGCAATTGTGCGGTAACAGTCCTCGACCATTGCTTCGGCGAAGAGTTTTAAGGAGCTTAAACCTAGGCCGAGCTTAAAATCGGTGCAGGCCTCGACGGTGACAAGATCGCGGAACCGCTCCGCAGACGGCTCGATGAGTCTCGTTTGCAATTGCTCACGCAATCGCGCAACCTGCGCCGCATCGCCGCCAATAGACGCCACAATCGCTTCACTAATCAATTCGTAGTCGTCGCCGTTCAGTGGCACCACCGATAGCATGGAGGAATCCGCCAGCTGCTTATATATCGCGTTCGTTCCTTGCGTTCCAAGAATTAACAGATTAGTCCGCTGTCCCGGCTGGCGTGCAGCGAGATGCCGCATCACCGCCTCCGGCACCGTGTGGACCTTGATCGCAGCCGACGCAAGTCGGTCCATTTCACACGTGACAAAGTGATGCGCTACGAATAGTTCTTGCAATTCGGCGCCCGCGTGAAGAAGACGCGTCACCTCCTTCGCCAATGCATGGAGCCCGTTGCACGGAAGCACCACCCGGAGATACTGGTGGCCGCGGTCGAGTGCTGCGAGGGCTTCTTGCGCAACAGCCACCGCAACTCGGCCGGCAAAATCGGGAGACATGGGTGTCCATTCACTGCCTACAAGGATGTCGGCCGTCAGATACCCAGGGTCAATTGTGCTTCGCGAGATCGCAGGTCCCTTGAAGAATGCAACGTCGCCGATGACACAAAACATGATGCGCCGATACTCGTCAAAGAATTCGCAACGCTCACGCTCCAGAAGCGACTCGATCATCTCCCTTTCACTCGCCGCCATCATTCGGAGGTATTCGATTGTCGCATCGCGACCGAAGTCGCCGATGACGACGTCGTACGTTAACGGAGTCTCAAGCAGTCTGCGAGCTATCGGCATTTGACGTCATCTCGGCAGCGGCGGTCATTCGACGGCGAAGACCATTTCGATCTCCACAGCCCAATTTGACGGCAGCTTCATGCCGACCGCCGACCTGGCATGTAAGCCCTTGTCGCCGAATACCTTTCGGAGGAATTCGCTGCAACCGTTGATTACCTCGGAAGTTTTGTCGAAGTCGTCTGCGACATTCACCATGCCGAGTACCTTGACCACGCGCGTGATGGAGTCAACGTCGACCACCGCACCTGCGGCGCGGATGCAGTTGAATGCACAAATCTCTGCTGCGCGCTGTGCGGTCGCAAGGTCGACGTCACCTCCAACTTTGCCTTTGATTTCAAGCCCATCGAGCCTTGATATTTGGCCGGATGTGAACACCAAACCACCGATGCGCACTGCTGCATGGAATGTAAGAACTTCGAGCGCTGCTGGCTCATACGTGTACCCTAACTCTGCTAAGCGTTGGCTGATCATGCGTTTTCTCCTCTATGGTTAATCGTTTGCTGCGAGAATCGGGCTAGCAAGAATTGACTCCGATCGACATTACACGTGGTGGTGCCGTTAATCCAGTCAGCGACGAGACTTCCTCCGGCGGGTGAGTGCATAATGCCTTCACCCCCCCAACCGCACGAATTAATGAATCCAGCCACTCCATCGACTGGTCCAACAATCGGTAACAGGTCGGGAGTAAGCGGCCGAATGCCTGAGGTGCCGTCGAGGACAGTGAAATTGGCCAAGGCAGGTGCGCGACGCGCTGTGGCCAATCGCACCGTCGGAAGGAACGCGAGATTCGGCCCGTCTGTAGGACCGCCCTCTGCTTCACGACCCATTCCCACCAGGACACGGTTGTCACCCAGCGGGCGGTAATACCACTCGATTTCAGCGTCCTCGACCATCGGGCCCCTTTGAAACTCTGGCGGCGCTGAAACTACGGTATATAACGAGCGACGGCGGTTTGCGATCGGTAACTCAATGCCCACCCATGAGGCGATCTCTCCCGCGTCGGCACCTCCCGCGTTAACGACGTATCCGCATGCAATTTCGCGATGTGTCGTCTTCACAGCCACAACGCGGCCGGCATGCGTAACGATGCCAAGTGCTCGTTCGTCAAAGGCGTAGCTTACGCCTAAGGTCCGCCCGGCCCGCTCGTACGCAGCGAGGATTTGAGCAGGAAGGATCTCTCCGTCGTCCGGGCCAAAGATTCCGAAGACAAGGTCCTCGGTGAAGACACCAGGCGCCAGCTTCCGGATTTCGTCGGGGCTCAAGCGCTCGGAGGGAACACCCATCTCTAGCCGCAGTGCATGCTCATGCTCATAACGGCGTGCCTGCGACGGAGGCACCGCACTCAGGAATCCGGTCCGTCGAAACTGGAACGGCACACCGAACTCGTCGGCGAAGCGCATAAAACGTGCGTACGAGAACAGCGAGAGGGCTATCTTAGGAGCATTCTCGCGCGACTTCATTAGCATCGAACCGGAGCGGCTCGATGAGCCTCGTCCAGGCGACTCTCGCGTCTCTACAACCACTATCGACTTGGACCCACCCAAGGCGATGTTGTATGCGGCGCTAAGGCCTTGAACGCCGGCGCCGATCACTACCACGTCCACTATCGTCGTATGATTTGACATGCTCTTCATATGACACTTATTTCGCTACATCCCGTGATCAATGAGGCAACGCTAATGAGCGGCGAAACCAATACTCCTCTTCGTGCGGGTCAGTTCTGGACTGATATCGGCGTGACTTCCTATCGGAACCATTACTTCGCGCATTTACGTCCCCGACTGCAGACGAGTGGCTACTTCGTCGATTTCGACCTGTGAAAGATTGCCGAAGCTAAAACGCAGATATCGATCGTCGTTGGGGGTGAATATCGTCCCCGGTAACACCAGAATCCCATAGTCAAGAGCTAAGCGACGGACAACAAGATCCGTGGGTTCCTCCGCCCACGGATGACGAATCCAGCCGAAGAACGCGCCAGCGGCGCACAACTCGAATCCACCGGGACGCGATTCGAAGACCTCTTCGAATCGAGCTCGCTTTGAGTGCATTTCGGCCACCCTGGCTTGGCGCCATTCTTTCGCGTTTGTTAGTGCCTCAATGGCCGCCTCCTGTCCGAGACGCGGGGCGCAAATTGCCATGCAATCGAACAGTTTCATCATCTCCACGATGAGATCCGGGTGACCGATCGCTGCGCCAACTCGGTGACCTGGCATTGCAAACTCCTTCGAGAAACTGCGAAGGCTTACGACTGCATCCGCCCAATCGGATTGTGCGAACAAATCGTGTGGTGCCGCGCCGACATCACGAAAGGCGTGGTAAGTCTCATCGATGATTAGCGTGATGCCGCTCTGCCGCGCAAGGTTTGCAAATGCACGAATGACCCGCGACGGAATCGTCACTCCAGTAGGATTTCCGGGTGAGACGAGCACCAGCGCTCGTGTTCGTGGCGTGATCAAGGCGGCCGCAGCTGACGGGTCTGGAAGAAAGTTTGATGCCGAATGAAGGTAGATCGGCGACAAACGATCTAGCCGAAGCCACATGTCATGATTAAAGTAGTACGGCACTGTGAGGATGACTTCATCGCCGTGGTCCGCTAACGCGGAAACCGCCACGCAGAATGCCTGATTGCATCCGGCAGTAATCAAAACGTTATTCGCGCTGACACTTCCCGCGTACTCCCGCGAGATTTCCTCAGCAAGAAGGTTGCGCAGTGTCTCAAGTCCGGGTCGCGACGTATACCTCCCGCCCTCGGGCTGTCGTGCGACTAGGGCGATGCGCTCCGCGATCACAGGCGCGGTGGCGTATGCAGGTGAACCTTGAGACAGGTCGAGCAGCGGCCGCCGGCCTGCGTATTCGGCCAGTATCCGCGTGGCAGCGGTGATCGGAGATTGGAGCTGATCAAGAGTTCGAGAGATGAGACGCATCTAAGCTCCACCCGTCATTAGACCGGACTCGTCGCTCGCGTATGGACCTCGCCCAAAAATGCTGCCGTCGCGGGTCAAAAGGAAACCAACTTTTAACGCTAAGGAGTCATATGAGGGATCGGGATGCTCAACTGCGAGGACGCGGAGGCCAGCCTCTCGAAATACCTCATGCCAGAAGGCAACACGCTCAAGCTTCTGCTGCGTAAGCTGGTGAATCAGGTAATAGGGGTTGTAGTAGGCCAGCCCAAGACCGCGTGACATCACGCTTGGATCGTCAGGGCGGTGGTCGACCTCGATGACGATCCAGCAGGCATCTGGGTAACGTCCAAAAGACAATCTTAATAGCTCCACGATCGCATGGCGCCCGGACTGCTCGAGTACCTCCTGAAGTACAAACGCAGTGATGAAGCAAAACGGCCCCACCTCGGCACCGAGGTCCGGCAGTTCAGGGATACCGCCTACTCGGATGTTGACTCTGTCCGCTATGCCATACTTCTCTGCCGTGCGCCGTGCGGCAGCAACAGAATTTGGATCAGGGTCAAGACCGATTCCGCGGACGCCCGGAAGCGATCGACAGAGATCCAACAAATAACTGCCGTCGCCGCATCCTAGGTCGACAACGGTCCGCCAAGAGCCTGCAATTCTCTCTAGGAGGCTGCGCGTCATCGGGAGCGCGTCGTACTGACTGATACCGCAGCTCCCGAGACCGACTTGTGATGAGTTGCGGTCCGCATACGGACCATCACGTGCGAGGGCCTTCGGCAATTCGAGAAAGGTCTGCGCGTAGCCCCCGACAAGCAGCGTGTACCATGGCTGAAATGCGGAGATCGTCGCGCCAACGGCCGTCAAGCGCACGCCGCCTTCGGCCAACAATTCCACGAAGCCTTCATTCGCCAAATACGCTAGGAACCCACCGAGTCGATTCTCATTCAAGTTCAGATCGTCAGAAAGATCGTGAATAGTCAGGGCTGTAGCTTGAGCGAGACGGTCCTGAATGCCCATACTTATGAAGTGGTAGAGCGCTTGTGCTAGCACGAACTGACGAATCGGCTGTAGCGCGGCGGTGAGGCGCTCCTCGGTGATGCTGGGTTTACTGGGAATCATGAATTACTCGATGAGCCAGGCCTACTAAACAGAACTGAATTTGGACAACCAGCCAGTCGCGGCCGCACCCACGCTTTCTAGCGGATTTATGAACGCGGTGTGTCATATCCAAACCGCGAGCGCCGAGGAGTTGGACTGCACGCCGAGGAAGAATGAGATCGTTATTCTCGAACCGTTTCCTTTCGACGCGGCAACTGCGTGAATGCGATGGCTGGGAAATATGATGAGCTCGCCGACTGCGGGAGCGATTGTGACGACTGGGCCTGGCAAGGAGTCACGCGACACTACTCGAGGACCTTCAGCCAGATCTTTGTAGGTAGTCTCAGAGTAGTCAGTAGCGAACAGTTCGAGAACGCCGCCACCACCAGCTCCCATGGAGAGATAGATGTTCGCGCCGAACTGATTGATTAGAGCCTTCGCGGAAGGATCATTCGGTGACTCCACCGAGAGTATGTCCTGGTGCGGTTCGATACCGACGCCTTCGCGATACATCCTAACCGTGAATGGGGATAAACGGCCCTCCGTGGGTAGGGTCATGAGCTGGCAGCCGGCTGGCCACCACTGCGTTAGGAACGCCAAGGCGGAATCGAAAGGCGACGCATACGGTGACGCGAGGTGGCGGAGCATGCCAGCGGTAGTCCGCGCCTCTTCTTGATAGCGTCGTTTTAGCGTTGTATCTCGGGCGATCTGAAAGTGCGATAGTCCGATAACACGCAGTCCCGCGACGTCTAGGTGGTCGACGGTCGCTTCGCTTGCTAGCAGTCGTTGAGTGAGATGGTGGCATGCCGTCGAGGAGGCGATGTTGTTCACTCGAACTGCGGCTAGTTCGCCGTTCCAGATCGCCGACAGAAGATTCTCGACGGGAGGTTCAGCAAAAGCGTCGATCTCCGCTACCCTGTTAGGTCCCACCTTCATTTTCTACGCGAAGCTCCACCGCATCGCATCGAGGCGAGTCCGTCCTGGCGGATTTGTCGAACGCCCATACAACTCTGGCTCTGTCGGCTTAAACACACATCACTGTTGCCAAGCTGCCGCGCGCCGGCGCAGGCCTTTCCACTACCTCTCTATATAGGAGTGACAGACGAGTGATTTTCCCTACCCCCTACTCGTTTTTTCGGTGCCAGGGGGAGTCCTCACGCGGGATGCGGACACTCGTCGATTCCCGCCGAGAAAGGGCGCCAGCGACGAGTGAGCACGTTTTGGAACGGCCTTTGACGAGACAAGGCTCTCGCGAAGCGGTGGGCTGATCCTTGGGCTACTCAAATACAATGCCGCGCGTTTGGGTTGTAAACCGGACACGATATTTTCCGGTCCGCGGGAAGAGAACTTTTCCGCTGCCCGCTATCCTGCGGGCATGACCACCCTCATCCCCATGTCACCAAAGGAGGTGAAGAAAATCGAAATCGTCCGGGACATTCGTGCCGGACGTCTCACGCAACGCGAAGCGGCAGCGCTCCTCGGGGTCACGGACCGCGCCGTGCGGCTCTGGCAACGCGCCTACGAGGCCGGAGGTGCTCGACGCCTCATCCACCAGAGCCGGGGCAAAGTGAGCCCGCGCAAGATGCCCGACACGGACCGCGCCCGTATCGTGTCGCTGCTGCGCACACAGTTTCCCGACTTCGGGCCGACGCTCGCCGCCGAGAAGCTCGCCGAGCACTACAACATCCAGCGCGACGCGAAGACCCTCTGGAGCATCATGGTCGCGGAGCGGCTCTGGATTCCGCGCCGGCTTCGGCGCGGCGGGAAGATCCCGGTCTTCCGACAATGGCGCGAACGCCGTGCCCACCGCGGGGAACTCGTCCAGTTCGACGGCTCCTACCACGACTGGTTCGAGGGCCGGGGCGGACTGAAGGAGACGTGTCTGCTTGCCGCCATCGACGACGCGACGGGCGAGCTCCTCCGCCTCGCCTTCGCAGCGCACGAGGGCGTCCTTCCCGTCATGGGCTTCTGGGCCGCCTACACGACCACGCACGGCCTGCCGCGGTCCATCTACCTCGACCGCTTCTCGACGTACAAGATGAATGCGAGCGTCGCGCCGTCGAACCACGACTTGAAGACGCAGCTGCAGCGCGCCATGGAGACGCTCGGCGTGGAGCTCATCTTCGCCCTCTCGCCGCAGGCGAAGGGCCGCGTGGAACGCCTCTTCAAGACGCTCCAGGACCGGCTCTGTAAGGAGCTGCGCCTTGCCGGCATCGCGACGGTCGAGGAGGCGAACCGCTTCCTCGCGACGCGCTTCGTCCCGGCGTTCAATCGCCGCCACGCGGTGGCACCCCGCGCGGAGGCAGACGTCCACCGACCGCTCGGCCTCCGCGACCAGAAACTCCTGCCGGAGACGCTCTGCCGGGTGGAAACACGCCAAGTCATGCACGACTTCACGGTGTCTTTCCAGAGCGCGTGGCATCAGATCCTGCCGACGCCCGGCCTCGCCATCCGGCCCAAGGACGAGGTCCTTGTCCGCCAGTACACCGACGGCACCGTGTCATTCACCATCCGAAACAAGCGTGTCGCGACGAGGCCCATCGCGAAGGCGCCCTATATGCGCAACGTGAAAAAGAATGGCCCCATCCTCGTTGCCGCCTGAACCGGAAGTTTTCATTTCCCGGACAACCGGAAAGAATACTTCCCGTTGACACCGCGCGTTTGGGTTTGACGTTTTTGGCGAAAAGCATCAGTCATGTTGTCCTCGCAAACTCTTTGGAATGAAGTACCCGATCGTAGTTTTGATCGCGGCGTTGATTCGTGACGGCGGCGTACCGCATCGCGGTGGCGAGACTCTTGTGGCCCAGCCAATCGGCGATGTCGAGCAGGTCAAAGCGTTCGTTTGCGGCATGGACCCCCCAGCTGTGCCGAAACGCATGCGGATGGCAGCGGTCGAGCGGTAGCGCGGCCGCGAGCGCGTAGCGGCGGAACAGCTGATAGATCATCGACGGGGAGAGGGCCGTTCCCGCGCGTCGTCCGGGGAAGAGATAGGGATTCTCATCGGGACCGCGTTCCGCAAGGTAGGTGCGAAGGAGGCGTACTGAGGACGGGTGGAGTCGGTAGACTCCCGACTTGCTTCCTTTCAGGCGTGTGACGCCGAGGAGGCCCGAGCGAGCCGAGAGTGTCAGGTTTGCGAGGAGCAGCAGTGACGCCTCTCGGCGACGCAGGCCGTGACGGTAGACCAGGTCGAAGAGCGCGCGATCGCGTCGGCTCGTCCGCGGAATGACTGCGAAGAAGCGCTGTACCTCTTCCTTGGAGAAGTAGAGCGGCAGATCGGCGGTCAGGATGCTCGATGCCATCATCTTCGGAGCGCTCTCGCGAGGGGAGATAGTGACGCTTTTCGCCATTTTCGTGAGATTGGGAAGTGGACAAGACGAACTCAATCTCCTCGGCTCGGGCGCACTTGTAAAGCCCTCCTGTTCGCCGTTCTCCCGGCTCGCACGGCGGCGGATCGCGCATGAGCGACTTGGAGACGCCTCCGGCCCATCCACTTCGAAAACGCATCGCCCTCATCGCGGTTGTGATCGTGATTCTCGGCATCATCAGTCTCCCGATCATCATGGCTCTCTCCGCACATTTTCGTCCGCGGAACGCCGCGTCCACGATGACGGGAGAGGCGGATACCAGCGCTACGCCCAGCGCTGGCGGTTCTATGTCTTCAACCCCGCAAGGCGACGAGCGCATCACGCGCATCACGCAGCTCGTGGGGAAGACAAAGGAAGCTGTGGTGCAGACGCTCGGGTCGCCAACCGACTTCCTCTACATCAATGGGACCTACACCTACAAAGTCGGTGAACTCCTAGCTTTCATGCAGTTCTTCGATCCCGAACGCGAGCGAAGCACCTTCAATAGCCGGACACGCGGTGCTGCCGCGACGCTCACTGCTCTCTCGCTGCGGTTCGATACGGCCGCGCGCGACCTCTCACTTCCGGCGGTGCTTCGGTCGATCGGGGCGCCCGATCAGCCGGCGTACCTCCTCATCGACCGCAACGCCATCAGCTATCTTCTTCGTACACCCGCCGCACCGCGGGAGTTCCATGTCGGTGTTGGAGGTGTTCAGGACGCGGGATTCGTGTATGAGGTACTCGCTCGCTGCGCTGAGCCGCCCCTCGCGGGCAAGGAGTCGTTCAACTACGAAACGAATCGCCAGGAGATCACGAGCTTAGCCCTGAACGGACACTTTCAGTGGTCAAGCTGCACGCCGGTCGGGGTTCGAATGAACGCGCGAAAGGATTGGCAGGGATACTCACTCACCTTCTACGACGACTCCTTGGGTGCGCATGGCCTCCATGAACGGATTGCACTCGACGGGACGCCACTCCACGATATCACGCCGTAGTGAGCAACAAAATTGAACTCAGGCCAATCGAGCGCCTTATGGGCGACGACTTCGCGAGCAGGGAGCGCTGCTCTAAGACGATGACCGCGTCCGGCACGAGTGATCTCGGCTGAACTAAAAGTTGAAGAGCTCTGATGGATGGCGTATCTCTCGCCGAGTGAGTAAACTCCTCGGGGGTGTGCGAGTCTTGGTCTCACGCGAAAATGGATGCACCTGACCCCGTCTTTGGGGCCAGGTGCTCCCCCCCACTAATCTGGGCTACAGCGCTCCTCCAAGACCGGCGTTGATGCAGCCTGCGGCTGCAGCCGGTAAGCCGAGGCAGCAGGCGCGCTGGCAGGTGCAACGCTTAGCCTTCCGCCGGCGCGGTCTGCCTGCCACACATCTCCACGGCTTGTGCGGATTAGCAATGTGTTTGTGCCCGACCACGAGAGTTCACGGGGCACGGCGACGCCGGCTAGCGGGAAACGCAACACTCGTTTGGTATCGGGGGCAAACAGTACCAGGATGGCCGACTCGTCGCCCCCCTCAAGCAATGCTACCTGAGTGCTGTCAGGGGACCAGGAGGGAGCGCCGATAAAGCGGCGGTACGCCTCGTCACCGGCCACGGGGTACACCACTTCGTCATTGATCACGAGCATGGCGCTGTCATAGGGCGGTGGCGCGCCATGCGGCACATGGGCTCGTTGCGCGACGAACCGGCCATCGGGCGAGACCGCGAACCATGAGCCAGCCTTCTGTGTGATGAGCCGTCCTGTCGCAACCTCCCATTCGAGGTACTGCGTCGTCGAAGGATTTACATGGCCCTCGACAAACACGTGGTCGTCATCCCGCCAACCAAGCTGGACGATCGCGTTCACTGCGCTGTCAGCGGGAATTGGGAACGACCTGATCATCCTGCCTGCGTTGTCGATGACGACCAGCGTTGAATAGGCGGCGCGCTCATAGTTAAAACGCCGGACATAAATAATTTGATCACCGCGAGGTGACCAACGCGGCATCTCGATACCTTCAGAGTCAGAGACCGCAACGGTTGATGTGCCGTTCTGAATCAAAAGTCGGTCGTTCGCGAGCCGGAGCCGATTGCAGTCAGCGTGAGCGGCAAAAGGCGCGAACAGCGCCGCAAGTTGCGCGACCACAATTAGCAGCATCGTCTTTTTCAATTGCATGATCCACCTCCGGTCAGATATCGAACCGCAGCAGCATCTATAGTGCCCCAACCTTTCAATGCGGCCTTACCGTAGCCGAGAAACACATCGACGTGGTAATCCTGAATGGCGTTGCCAGTGTCTTGCGCGGTACGGTTGCCCACACTGGCAATGTTCACCGAAGAAGACAACGGCACAACGTTAGGGTCGACGGCAAGCGTAGTTCCAGTCGCCACACACCCACCTAGACGCGGTGTAGGGCATGCAATCGTCGTAAAAACGACCGTCGATTCTGTGGGGTTGCGTGGGCTCTTACCCCAGTCGATAGTGATGATGTTGCCTTTCAGGTCTTGTCCTGAACCCTGCATGAAAACACCGGACCCGTACAGGAAAGCGCGACGCCATGTTCCCTTCAGGCCCGGGGGATCCGTGACAGTCGGGCCGGTGGTGTCGACTTCGCTTATGACGTAGTAGCCGGTCACCTTGAACTTGTGTTCCCAATCCGCCGCCTGAAACGACACGCTCGCCGGTGAGGGCGTCTCGATATCGGTATTGTCTGCGCTGACCTTCGCGATTCCCTGC
>Ga0068868_100000028_pt1 | contig 78800 bp, 72 predicted proteins | sample KBSMisM42_FD_64660 | JGI IMG/M metagenome (GOLD analysis project Ga0068868, IMG submission 64660) | Miscanthus rhizosphere microbial communities from Kellogg Biological Station, Michigan, USA - KBS Miscanthus M4-2 | ecosystem: Host-associated > Plants > Roots > Rhizosphere > Soil ...
GATCAGCCAGAGCAGCGCATTCGAATTCACGAAGGCGATCCGCACGCGGCGCTCCGGCATGGAGGCGATGAAGGCAGGGACGATACTCAGCGCCGGGAACAGGACTGTGCTGTAGCTGGCGTCGAAGAATCGCATCAAAACGGGCGCGGAAAAAAGCGACGCCAGAAACACGGTGGGCGCATAGCCGAACGCGATGGCGCGGTCGGCGTTCCAGAGCTGCTGATCGAACAGCCGAGGATGAAGGACCGGGATCGCCAACTTGATCCACGTGTACGCGTGCACCCACAGCCCGCTGAAAACGGTGATTCGAATGGAGTCCGAGAGCCAATCGCGGGATCGATAAATCGCCAGCAATTCGCTCGATGTTCCGCGGCGGAAGGCAAGTGCCATGCGGACGAAGATCGCGATCAGCATCGGCACGAGAAAGAAGACCAGGAATGAGGCAAAAGCGGGAGCGAAGGTGTCGGCCATCGGTCGCGCGACTCCGGGGTAGACGGCGAACAGAATGCCGAGGTTGACGACCGTGAAAATTTCGAAAAAGTACGGTCGCGCGATTTGCGCAAACTTCACGCATGCATCGTAATCGGAAGCGGCTTCATCTGTGGCGCAAAATAATCATCAATTCAATGCGCGGGAGCAGCGTTCGCCGGAAGGAAGTACAAGGCCACGGCGATGATGGCGTAGACGGCCAGAAGCTGAATCCCCTCGTACCAGTTGGTCTCGCCGTCCATCACCAGGTACGAAAAGATCGCCACGCACAATCCGACCGCGAGCATCTCGAACGGCGTGAACAGCAGATCGAGCGGATGCCCGAGCGGGTACGAGAGGAAGACGAGCAACGGCGTGACGAACAGCGCGATCTGGACGCTCGACTGCATCGAGATGTTGAGCGCCGTGTCCATCTGATTGCGCATGGCCAGCATGACCGCCGTCGAATGCTCGGCGGCGTTGCCGACGATGGCCAGAACGACGAAGCCGAGGAAGATTTCGTTCATCCCCCACGCCTTCCCCGCAGCCCCCACCGCTTCCACCAGCCCCTCGGCCACCACGGCCATCAACGCGCTGGCGACGAGCAGCAGCCCGAGCGCGCGCTTCATGCTCCACACTTCTTCGGCCGCCATCTCCGGCACGTCGATGACCGCCGCAAGCTGCTCTTTGTGCGTCTTGAACGCGAAGAACAGCCCGAGGATGTAGACGATGATCAGGATGATGGCCGTGCCGATGGACACCTGATGAATCAACTCCGGTTGATGCGCCGAGGCGGCGGAACGGAAGAAGAGCGCCGGAACGAGAAACGACGCGACGGCCAGAATGAGCTGTCCCGCCTGCGACTCCGCCGCCAGCGCGTTGAACTTGAGCGTGCGGTGTTTCCATCCGCCGGCCAGCATCGACAATCCGGCGACGAACAGCAGATTGCCGACGATCGATCCGGTGAACGAGGCGCGCACGACGCCCGGCAGTCCGGCGCGAATGGCAAAGATGGCGATCACCATCTCCGCGAAGTTTCCGAAGGTGGCGTTGAACAGCGCGCCGTACGTCGACCCCATGCGATGCGCGAGCTGTTCGGTGCTCACGCCGATCCACGCCGCCAGCGGAAGCACCGCCGCACACGCGAAGACAAATTCCGCGACGAGATGCCCATGCATGAACTGCAGGGCGATGGCGACCGGAATGGTGGCGTAGAGAAGCCAGCGGATGATCCGTTGCATGCGTCCTTCTAACTCTATCCCGACTGTCGATACACTTCGCGCCCTGATGATCCGCAGCGAAACGAACGACCACGTCACCACCATCACCCTGAACCGTCCCGAGAAACTGAACGCCTTCGCCGGAACGATGCGCGAGGAGTTGCTGGCCGCCTTGCGCGCGGCGGCGGACGATAGCGACTGCCGCGTCGTGATCATCACCGGCGCCGGACGCGCCTTCTGTTCGGGCGGCGACGTCGAATACATGTCCGGCCTGCAGAAGAAAGGCGACGTCGAGTCGTTCCGCAAGCTGCTCAACGCCGGGCGCGACGTCGTCACGCAGATCGCCGACATGCCGAAACCCGTCGTCGCCTCGGTCAACGGAGTCGCCGCCGGCGCCGGATGCAATCTCGCGCTGGCCTGCGACTACCGCATCGCGTCCGACACCGCGAAGCTTGCCGAGACGTTCGTGAAAATCGGAATGCATCCCGATTGGGGCGGAACGTGGCTTCTGCCGCGCCTGGTCGGTCCCGGCCGCGCGCTGGAACTGCTGACCACGGGACGAATGGTCGACGCGACCGAGGCGCTGGCGATCGGGATGGTCGATCGTGTCGTACCGCTTGCCGACCTGCCGGAACAGACGATGACTCTCGCCCGCGCAATCGCAGCCGGTCCGCCGCAGGCGATCGCCGACATCAAACGTGCGCTGTCCGCATCGCGTACGAATTCGCTCGTCGCGCAGGTCGAGCTGGAGAGCGAGAACCAGGTTCGCGCGTTTCTGTCGCGCGACGCGGGAGAAGGGATGGCGGCCTTCTTCGAGAAGAGGCCGCCGAAGTTCGAAGGCAGATAGGACGGTTCACGCGGAGTTCTCCGCGCCCTCCGCGGCTCCGCGTGAAACCGGTTCCCTTTGGCGCACTACATATCGTCCGACCGGAATTCGTGGTCGTCGAAGAAAAACGCGAAGCCGCGGCCCTTGCGCTGCTCCATCGTCGTGCCGTCCACCGGGCACTTGAACGTCCCGTCCTTCTTGTCCTCGGGGACGCGCAGCATGGTGTGGTCCTTCGGGCAGACGAACCACGTCTGCGATGCGGGCCTGCGCGGCAGGACGCGCAGGCCGGGCGTGTCGAAATTCATGCCGTCGATCATGACGCGCGGACGGTCGGGACCGACCACCCAGGTATGCGTTCCATCGTGTCCGGCGCCGCTGCGCTCGACGCGGATCTCGCCGTCGCCGCCGCGCACGATCGTGATGTGACGCGTTTTGCCGGCGCCGTCGATCTTGACGTCGAGCGCGTCGCCGGTGCGCTTGACGGTGATGGTGTTGTCGCCGTCCACCAGCGTCTTGGTCTCGCCGTCTTTCATGTCCGACGGCGAAATCGTCAGCCGGCTGGAGCTCCCCGACTCCGCCGCGTAAACGAACGCCGCCCCCGCCAGAACGACACAGAGAAGCACTGCAGCCATCGCAAAGCGTTTCATCGCATTCCTCCTTGCCGGTTTGGACGACGAGAATTTCGCGCGGTTACGCGGAGGGGCGCAGTTGTAACAAGCAAAAAAAACGGCCTGCACGACGTCTCGTGCAGGCCGTCCCTGCTACTTGACTAGTCATTTGAAACCCCACTGCTTAGAACTGCTTCACTGCTTCACTGCTTCGGCGGAACGGGTAACGGACCGGGAGCTGTCTTCAGCTTGCCGCGATTGCGTCCTCGCCCCAATGCCGTCTTCATCTTGCGTACATGCGCAAGCGCTGCGTCGGCCCGTTCGTTACGGGTGAATCCTTTGGCGATGCTGTACACCTGCAACGCCTGCTGCGCGACGTCCCAGCGGTCGCGGACCATGTTGTAGCGAATGTCCCGCGCGAGCGCCTCGGCGACGGCAGCAAGCGTGTCGTACCGCAGATTCCGCGCGATGACCAGCCGCGCTCTGACCGGATCGAGTCCTGTTCTCGCCTGCATCGTCGGGTCCTTTTCGGCCGCGAAGGCACAAGCTTCGAGAAACTCGTCTGAGACGGTGCGGGCCGGCATCCCTGCGAGTCCGTCAGCCTTCGCCGGCGCGAAGTCCGGCAGAAGCTGATAGATCTCCTCGAGACGCGACACGGCCTGATTCACGGCGGCTTCCAGTGCCGCAATGTCAGGCGTTACAACCTGGGGGTTCTGACCGTTGTCTGTTGTTTCCATGGCTTTCTTTCTCCTTTCTGCCAGGGTTGTCCTGCGCGCGCTTGAGCTTGGATCTTCTGGCGGGCCCAACCTACGGCTTCAAGGGATGACTTGTCAAGTTGTTTCCATTTTCGCGGTAACACATGTTAAGTGTTGATGAGTCAATGATTTACAATGAAATATTGCGCACTTTTGTAACTTAAAGTTCACAAAAAAACGTAAATTCACCGTCTTTTAGGCGGGCTAGCTCCGCCTTTTGGTATGCCAGTTAGCCTCATCGATAAGGGATAAGGATGTCGTTAAGGCGGTGAACGACTGTCTTCGTGGCGTATGTTGACGGTCTTCGAGATCGGCGCTGCCTGTTTGCGAGATAGGCGCTGCCTATTTGCGAGATAGGCGCTGCCTATTTGCGAGATAGGCGCCGCCTATTTGCGAGATAGGCGCCGCCTATTTGCGAGATAGGCGCCGCCTATTTGCGAGATAGGCGCCGCCTATTTGCGAGATAGGCGCTGCCTATTTGCGAGATAGGCGCCGCCTATTTGCGAGATAGGCCTCGCCTATTTGCGAGATAGGCGCCGCCTATTTGCGAGATAGTTCATCTTCGCGAGAACCAACATTCGCGGCGAATGCCGACGAGGACGCAACTACGCAGCGGCTTACGACGCCGTGCGGGCGATGACGAGCGTTTCGTCGTCTTTCTGCGGCGCGTCGGCGACGAAGGCGTCGACTGCCGCGGCGATCGCGTCGCGGACCTGGCTGGCCGAGGAGTTGGCGTGGCGCGCGAGGAGCTTCTCGAACTCGTCGTTGCCCCATTCGTCGCCGGCGGCGTTTTCCGCTTCGCAGATGCCGTCGCTGTAGAGCACGACCGTCGATCCAGCGGGAAAAGGACGGGTCTGGGTCATGTACTTCGACGCACCGAGGATGCCGATGGGAAGACCGTGGGAGCGGAGCAACTCGATGTGGTCGCCGGTGATGACGTAGCACGGATTGTGGCCCGCGTTCACGAACTGGATCGTTTCCGCTTCCGGATCGATCGTGACCATGATCATGGTGATGAACTTGTTCTCGGCCGACCAACTGTGGATGTGCCGGTTCAGCTCTGTGGCGATGTCGCCCAACTCCCGTCCTTCGGCGAAGAGAAGCTGGATGGCGGCGTGAAACGCGGAGACGAGCAACGCGGCCGGCATCGACTTTCCGGCGACGTCGGCCACGACCGTCGTAAGCGTTCCTTCGCGCTGGAAGAAGGCGTGATAGTCGCCGCCGACCTGTTTCGCGGGGCGGGAAAGCGCGGCCAGCTCGACGCCTTCGACGACCGGGATCGACTTCGGAAGAATGTCGCTCTGGATCGTGGCGGCGAGATCGAGCTCGCGCTGCATGGCCAGCTTCTCCAGCGCTTCCTTGTGCAGGCGCGCGTTTTCGAGGGCGATGGCGACCTGATTGGCGAAGAGCGAGAGGAGCCGCAATTCGTTCGCTTCGAATGCGCCGACGTCCCCCTCGCGCGTTTCGCGATCGCCGGCGGCGAGCACTCCGATCACGGCGTTGTTGCCTTTGATCGGAACGGCGACCGTGGCGATGCAGCCGGGGAAGATGCATTCGGAGTTGTCTTCGAACGTCAGCGCCTCACCCGCGGCGACGACGCGGTCGGTGATCTCGTCGTCGAGAAAATCGGAGCGGGTGTCGCCGAATGCGCGATAGACCTTGAACTTGTCACCGTCGCGCAGAAAGAGCGCGGCACGGCGCGCGTTGATCAGCGAAATCATCCGGAAGAGGATTTCGTCCGCGAGGGCGTCGATGTTCAGCGTTCCGGCGATGGAGAGGCCGATGTCGTAGAGCGACTCCAGCTCCCACAGCCGGTACTTGAGCTGGAAATCGCCTTCGCGCATCTCGGCCATGAGGCGGTGCATGTTCAGCAGCGACGCCGCGAACGTGCCGGCCGCGTGGAGCATCTGCAGGTCGTCGTCCGAGGCAGCGTCGCCGGAGAGGGCGATGACGCCGAAGTGATCGCGCGCGGTGCGCATCGGGATGATGTGGCGCGGCTTCGGATCGAGCGCCGAGGAATCGAGCGAATCGTTGTCGAGAATCTCCGGCGCGACGCACACGCGCGACTTCGCCGCCAGGCGCATCTCCGGACCGCGCGCATCGCGCAGATAGACGGCGCCGACGTCGTACGGCGTGTGTTTGGTGAAGGCGTCGAGGATCAGCGATCCATGCGACGGAAGGGCTGCCCGCTCGAGTTGCTGCAGGTCATGCAGGAACTCCGCGAACTGGTGAACGAGGGGCGACATACGGGAGGTGGAAGGATAGCAGCGACTCGTGAGTCCCCGGTAACGGCCTACAGCCCCAGTTCCTTCATCGCGGCTTCTTCGTTCTCGAAGATCATCGCGTAGTTGGCCAGGCCCATGATCTGGAAGGTCTTGTGGATGACGGGCGTGAGGCAGCAGAAGGCGATCTTGCCGCCTTTGTCGATCATCTTCTCGATGATCTCGATGAGGATGCTGATGCCGATGGAGTTGACGATTTTCGTATCGCGAAGGTTGAGCAGCAGAGTGCGCACGCCGGCATCCATCAGTTCGTAGGCACGAACGGCGATCTCTTCGCCGCCTACATTGTTGATGTAGCCCTTGGTGTAGAGCACCGCACCGTTGTCCTTGCGGTCGACCGCGACTTTCAGTTCCTCAGTCATGATTCTTTCTTCTCGTATTTGACCATATGGATGGTGGTTCCGCCGCCCGACGACGTCGAGATGCTTACCTCGTCCATGTGCGCTTCGATCAGTTGCAGTCCGCGGCCGCGTTTGTGAGAAACCCCTGGAGCCGGCCTTCGGGACCGGGCCTCGGCTGGATCGAATCCACGTCCGTGATCCGTGACCCAGACATCGATCCGGCTGCCGTCGCCCTGGGAAGTACCGACGAATCTTAGATAGATGCGGTTGTCCACGCAACCGGAATGCTCGCGAGCGTTGATGCAGGCCTCGATGATCGCATGAGTCATCTCATCGATCTTCTCGGAGCTCATGCCGAGCTCGCGGGCGAGATTGCCTGCCGCACGGGCGGCTGCGATCTCGATATCCGCGACCATCGGGAGCGTGAGCTCCATCTGCCGCTCGGCGGTTGTGGTCATTTCGGAAGGGTCCTGAAGGACGCGATCAAAAGCCGAGCAGCAGCGCCACGGCGGACTTGATCCATTCGGGGATGCCGCCGAGCTGCTCGATGGCAAGCAGGGCGAAGGTGTTGACCGCCAGCAGCATGGGAAGTGCGTACTGGAGCGAAACGGCGGTGGTGCGGGTTTGAGCGATGCTTTTCATGGTGTCCCCCCTCAGTTGTCGGGACCCACCAGGAGCAACGCGACTGCCACGGTTGGCTTTTTGGCTGCACTCTCTCTAAGCCTCTGATGCTGCGAAGTTTACACGAGAAATCGGCGGAATGTGACGAAGTGTGCGAGTGGGGCAAATCGCTACAGTCTGAAGGTTTCAAAGGTTTACGCGATCGTAAGCGTATGAATTGATGTGAGTTACTAGTGAACGTCCCAAGACTCCACAGTTGGGGCTAATTGGGACAGTGACTCCCGCATCCGGTAGAGAGTCTTGCGGTCGACGCCGAGGATCTTGGCAGCTTTGGAGACGTTGCCCTTGGTGTGGACGAGGACGCGGGCTACGTAGCGGCGCTCCAGTTCGGAGAGCGAGGGGAAGTCGGTCAGAAGCTCCACGCCACCCGCCCCGGAGGCCGATTCGGGCAGCGCGAGGTCGCCCGGATCGATGACCGGATCGGTGGTCAGCGCCAGCGATCCTTCGATCAAATTCTCCAGCTCGCGGACGTTCCCGGGGAAGGGATAGCGCAGCAGTTTCTGCAGCGCTTCCTGCGTGATGCGCACGTCGCGCAACCCTTCGCGCTTGCCGTATTTGTCGAGGAAGAAGCGGACCAGCTTGGGGATGTCTTCCTTGCGGTCGCGAAGCGGCGGCAGGACGATCTCGACGACTTTGAGGCGGTAGTAGAGGTCCTGCCGGAACTCGGTCCTCTCGATCATCTGCTCCAGATCGCGATGCGTGGCGGCGAGGATGCGCACGTCGATCGGGATGCGGCGACGTCCACCCAGCTTCTCCACTTCGCGCTCCTGCAGCACGCGCAGAAGTTTGGCCTGGAGCGTCAGCGGGATGTCGCCGATTTCGTCGAGGAAGATCGTTCCGCCCTTGGCCAGCTCGAATTTTCCGGGACGCGCATCGACGCCGGTGGCGACGCCGCGCTCGATGCCGAACAGCTCCGACTCGAGCAGCGTCTCGGGCAACGCGGCGCAGTTGATGGCCACGAAGGGACCGTCCTTGCGCGGCGAGTTGCCGTGGATCAGGCGCGCCACCATCTCCTTGCCGGTGCCCGACTCGCCGCGAATGAGCACGCTGGCCTGCGAGTCGGCCACGCGCGCGACGAGGTCGATGACCCGCTGCATCTTCGGCGAATCGCCGATCATGAGCCGGTCGCTGTAGTCGCGCAGCATGCGCTGCTTGAGGTTGCGATTCTCGTCCTCCAGCGTTTCGCGGAGCACCGAGAGCTTGTGGAAGTTGCGGGCGTTGTCGATGGCCGCGCCGCCGATGGCCGCGAGCGAAGCCAGAAATCGCAGATCGTCCTCGACGAAGCTGCCGCTCTTGGCGCCACGCTCCTCTTTCCCGCCGACGCCGATGATGCCGATGATGGTCTCGCCGGAGATCATCGGCGCGAGCAGCAGGTCGCTGCCGGCGCCGCCGAGAAACCTGGAGACGGTGACCGACATCGGCTCGCGCGAAGCCAGCACCTGTTTGATCGGCGGCTCGTTCAGAATCGCGTTGGCCGGCGTGGGGATCTCGACGCCGAAGGTGAAGATCTGCTGGACGTTGAGCTTTTCATCGAGCGAGAAGACGAAGCCGACGGTGGCATCGAGCACGGCGATGGCGCGATGCATCAGCTCTTCGATCAGCTCCCCTTCCGGCCGCAGCGTGTTCAGCGCGCGGCCGACGTCGTAGAGCGCCTCCAGTTGGAGGAGCTTGCGGCGAAGCTCGAAGGTCGATTGTTGCGCCACTAATCTCTTCCCATCGCTCTCCGGCATTCGCCCAGGAGAAAGTCGCAGTTCCAGCTCGCATAGAACGCCGGATCCATGGCGTAGATTCTTACGAACAAGGGGGCCGCTTCGTCGAACCGCCCGCGCTTCATCTCCGTCCGCGCCAGAAAATAGATGGCGCGGATGGTGACCGGATCGACCTCCCCCTTCTCCACGAGCCCCCGAAATCCCGCCTCGGCCTCGGCGAACGCACGGCGTTGATACGCGCAGAGGGCTTTCGAGTAGTCGTCCGTGCCGCCGCAGGTCGATGGCGGCTTCGCGTTCGCGATCGTCGCTACGAGCAGAAGCAATAGCGTCCAACGCATCGTGGCAGTTTAGTTCACCTTACACTCTGGCCATGAAACTCGGCATCATCGGCAACGGCCGCGCCGCCTGGGCGTTCGCGAGCACGTGGCGGCGAATCGGATGGCCGCTGACCGGCATCGCCAAGCGCGGAGAGCCGATCGCTGAGCTGGTGACGAGCAGCGATCTGATTCTCGTCGCCGTCACCGACCGCAACATCGTCGAAGTCGCGGAGAGCATCCCCGAGACGAATGCCATCATCTTTCACCCCAGCGGCGCCCTCCCCGCCCTTCGCGGCGGATTCTCGCTCCATCCATTGAAATCGCTGCCACCGGCCGGAGAGCCATCCGATCTCGAAGGGACGCTGCTCGTTTTCGAGGGCGCGCATCGCGAAATCGCGAAACAGATCGCAACCGCCGCTGGCGCCCGTTTCGCCGAGATTTCGCGTGACGAAAAAATCCGCTATCACGCCGGAGCCGTATTCGGATCGAACTACATCGCCGCCCTGCTCGACGTCGCCGAAGAGCTGATCGCGATCGGCGGCGCGCGGGAGGACATCGCCGCGCTGGCGCGATCCGCGATCGACAACTGGGCCGCGCATACGGACGCGCGGCGATTCACCGGACCAGCCTCGCGCGGCGATGACGACGTCATGCAGCGGCACGTCGCTGCATTGCGCGATTCCCCGGAACTTGCAGAGATCTACAGACTTCTGGCCGCGCGCATTGTTGCGGCTGCAAAGTAGCGGGTGCTACCATCGACCCCCTTTCGATCGGAGCGCGGGCGGAATGGTTTTCTTCAATTACGCGACGATGCAGATGGCCGCGAAGATCGTTTATTACGGTCCGGGCCTCTGTGGAAAGACGACCAATCTGCACCACATCTACGCCAAGACCTCGCCGCAGAGCCGCGGCGAAATGGTGAGCCTGGAGACCGAAACCGACCGCACGCTGTTCTTCGATCTGCTCCCGATCGACGTCGGCGTCATCGGCGGATTCAAGACCCGCCTGCAGCTCTACACCATCCCCGGCCAGGTCTTCTACAACACCACGCGCAAGCTCGTGCTCAAGGGCGTCGACGGCATCGTCTTCGTCGCCGATTCGCAGAAGGCCATGCTCGATGCGAACCTGGAGAGTTTCAAGAACCTGCGCGAAAACCTGGCCGAGATCGGCCTCTCCATCGACGAGATCCCGCTGGTTCTGCAGCTCAACAAACGCGATCTCCCCAACATCGCGCCGGTGGACGACGTCGTCGACGTCATCGATCCGGAGCGCAAGTACGATTTCGTCGAAGCGGTAGCGTCGCGCGGCGACGGCGTCTTCGAGACGCTGAAAGTCATCTCGAAACTGACGCTGCGCACGCTGCGCCGGCGCATGACCGGCGAGGAGCCGGTGAAGCCGACGCCGCGCCGTCCCGCCCCCGATGTGTCGTTCCGCGTCCGCGAAGACACGGCGCCGATTCGCGCGATGCCGGAATCGCCCGCGGCCACCGCGCCGATCGCCGCGTACAACCCGCTACCGGAGATTGAGCCCGTTGCCGAGCCAGTCGAAGAGATTGCACCCGAGGCGTTCATTGCGCCCGAGCCGGAGCCAGTAGCGCCTGAACCGCCGCCGGTGATCGCCGCACCTGAGCCGCCTCCTCCGACCCCGCCGCCTCCACCCGAGCCGGAGATCGATTTCGGGCAGACCGAGAGGCAGGCCAAAGCGGCGCCTGAGGTCAAGCACGTCAAGGTCCGCTCGTCGGTGGACATCATGGCGGAGCTGGAATCGCTGCGGAAACGCGCCACGCAATCGGCTCCGAAAGCGCCGGCGAAGAAAGAATCGTCGCCGCTCGATGCGCTCCGTCATCCACCGAAGCCGAAGCGCGATGTGCACCGCACCGTCACGCTTCCGATGGCGCCGGGCACGCTGCCGAAGTCGAAGAACTTGCGCGTTACGGTATCCTTTGAAAATGACGGCGGGGTCATTCAGTCCCAGGAGCAATCCATCGACCTCGGCGAAACGAGCGACATCCAGTCGCTCTCCGTCAATCTGAAGTTCGAAGACGTGTAAGGGTGAGGAGGGTGTGGCGATGAATCGAGAGCGAGCGGTCGTTCTGCTGATCGCGATTTACGCCGTCGCCTGCGCCTCCTCCACTCCCGCGCCGAAAACCGTCGCCGCCGCGTCCGCGGTACAGCCTCCATCCGCCACGAAACTGCAGGCCGAGGAGTACCGGAAAGCGCTGGAAGCCGCGTATGCGGAGATCGTGGCGCGCGAAGGAAAACCGGTTGCCGCGCCGGCGGTCGACGTGGAAGCCGCGGCATCGATTCCGATTCCCGATCATCCGACCATCCGCGGCGCGCTGCAGTACTTCACCACCGACCTCAAGCCGAGCATCCAGGAATCGCTACTCCGCTCCGGCAAGTACAAGAAGCTGATCGACAAAGCGCTCGACGACTACAAGCTGCCGCACGGCCTCGCGTACCTGCCGGTGATCGAGAGCGCGTACGTGCCGTCGGTGACCTCGCGCGCCGGTGCGCACGGCATCTGGCAGTTCATGCCCGAGACCGCGCGCGACTACGGCCTGCGCGTCGACTGGTGGGTCGACGAGCGCGCCGATCCCGAGCGCTCCACGCGCGCCGCCGCGGCGTACCTGAAGGACCTTTATCGCCAGTTCAACGACTGGCCGCTCGCGCTGGCCGCGTACAACGCCGGCCCGGGCCGCATCCGGCGCGCGATGCAATCGTCCGGCGCCGCCACGTTCTGGGACCTGCTCGAAAACGAGGCGGTCCCGAAAGAAACGCGCGGCTACGTCCCGACGTTCTTCGCCACGCTCGCCATCGCCAGCGATCCCACCACCTACGGTTTCCGCCTCGGCGCGCCGATCGATTTCGATCGCAGCGCCGTCGAGATCGAAGGTCCGCTCTCCCTTCGCTACCTCGCCTCGGTGGCGCACGTCGACGAAGCGCTTCTGCGCGATCTCAATCCGTCGCTTCGCCAGGGCATCGTTCCGCCGGGCAAGATCACTGTTCGCGTTCCGTCGAAATCGGCGGAAGCCGTCGCCGCCCGTGCCGCAACGCTGAGAAATGAGGACGCGAACGTCGCGGTCTGCTCCTACCGGCTTCGCGAAGGCGAGTCGCTCAAACGCATCGCGCGCGCCCTCGGCACGGACGTCGAAACGCTCGTGGCAATGAACAACCTGCGCTCGTCCGACGCCATCGGCGAAGGCGACGCCGTCTACCTCCCCGTCCGCGCCCGCGAGCTCGGATCTCTCCTCGCGCACAGCGACGCCTACTACGCCGTGAAAAAGGGCGACACGTACTACTCGATCGCCAAGAGTCACAACCTGACCGTGGACGAGCTTCTCGAACTGAACGAGCTCGAAGTCGAACACAAACTCCACCCCGGCGAACGGCTGCGCGTCACCGCGCCGCGCGCGGTTAGCGCGGGCGGGATGTGATCCGCAGATTACGCAGATGTCCGCAGATAAAAGGCTCCTGTTCGTTCTCATCTGCGTAATCTGCGTAATCTGCGGATCGGCCCTCGCCCGCGTCGATCACATCGACGTCACGTCTCGCACGGACTACCTCGGCGGAAAGGTATTCGGACTTGCGGGCGCGTACGAGCGGATTCAGGGGCGCGCGTACTTTGCGCTCGATCCTGCCAATGCGCACGACTGCGTGATCGTCGATCTCGACAAGGCGCCGCGCAATGCGAAGGGTGAGGTCGAGTTCTCGGCGGACGTCGACATCCTCGTGCCGAAAAAGGGCGGCAATGGGACACTCTTCGTCAACGTCCCGAATCGCGGCGGACGGTTTTTTATCCGTGAACAGAATGTCGACGAGTACTACCTGCGGCAGGGCTATACGCTGGCCGAGGTCGGATGGCAGTTCGACGTCCGGCCCGATCCGAAACTGCTGCGGCTCTACGCGCCGGTGGTGCGCGGAATCACCGGACGCGTTCGCGCCGACTTCGTCGTGGTCGAAAAGATGCTCGATCATCCGCTCGGCCACGTCATCTCGGGAAACATTGGCGGCACCGGCTATCCGGTCGCCGACATTCGCGCGAAGGATGCCGTCCTCACCGAGCGCGATGCGCCGCTGGCGCAGCGGAAGGCGATCGGCGCGAAGCGCTGGCGGTTCACCGACGATCACACCATCCAATTCGACGACGGATTCGTTCCCGGGCGAATCTATGAAGTCATTTACACCGCCAAAGATCCGGCTGTCGTCGGATGCGGACTGGCCGCCGTCCGCGACTTCGCCGCGTACGTGAAGCACGACGCGAACGCGCTCATTCACGCCGACCGCGCATACGCGATGGGCATTTCGCAGACCGGCCGCTTTCTTCGTCATCTCGTCTGGCAGGGCTTCAACGCGGACGAGGATGGCCGGCAGGTTTTCGATGCGCTGCTCGTTTACGTCGCCGGCGCGGGACGCGGATCGTTCAATCACCGATTCGCGCAGCCGTCGCGCGACGCGCAGCCGCTGTCGCCGCTTTTCTATCCGACCGACGTCTTCCCCTTCACCGACAATCCCGAGACCGATCCGCGCAGCGGCGTCACCGCAGGTTTGCTCGACAACGCGCGCGCCGAGCACGTCGTGCCGAAGATTTTCTACGTCAACACGTCGTACGAATACTGGTCGCGCGGCGCGTCGCTCATCCACACCTCACCGGACGGGAAGTCCGACGCGACGATCCCACCCGAGGTTCGCATCTACTTCATCGCCGGGGTGGCGCACATTGGCGGAGCGTTTCCTCCCGCGAAGAACGCTGAGCTCTCGATTCGCGGGCAGCAGCTCGACAATCCGCTTCGGATCGAACAATTGCGACACGGCTTCGCGGCCGCGCTCGACGAATGGGTTCGCGACAGTGTCGCGCCGCCGGACAGCCGTTTTCCGCGCGTTCTGTTTCGACAGCTCGTTCCGGTCAGCGAGTTGTCGACGAAGATCGTTCACGGCGTCGAGCTGCCGCACTTCAATTACGAGGTCTATCGCACCGATTTCGGCGCCGATTGGGCTCGCGGCATCGTCAGCGAACCGCCGCGCGTCGACGGCGTCTATCCCACGCTGGTCCCGCAGGTGAATGCCGACGGCCTCGAAACCGCCGGCGTTCATCTGCCGGAGATCGACGTCCCGCTGGCGACGTATACAGGCTGGAACCTGCGCGATCCGCAGATCGGATTTCCCGATTCGCGCGCCAGCTTCGTCGGCTCGTACATTCCGTGGACGAAGAGCGAAATCGACAGGCGCTACAACAGTGCCGAGGACTACTTCGCCCGCTTCACGCTCGCCGCGCTGAACCTCCTGCACGAACGCTTTCTCGTCGTCGACGATCTCCCGGCCATCCTGAAGCGCGCGGTCGAGGAGTGGAATTACGCCACGAAATAGGCAGGCGCGCGACATGCACGCGATTTTTTTCCATGGCAAGAGGATTCGAAAGCAAGGCAGTTGAGTCGAACCGGCAGGATGCCGAGGACGAGCGCGCCGCGCGCGGCAACCGGCAGCGTCCGGATGTGCACGAAATCGAGCGACGCCAGAAACGCGAAGGGCTGGAGCTGTCGCGGCGCCGCATCGTTCACGAGATGGAGACGGCCAACGAACGAAGACGTGAGTCGCTGCAGGCGGCGCTCGCGCATCTGGATAGCGAGCTGGCGAAAAATCAGTAAGCACGTCGTTGCTTGAAATGATGGGCCTCGGCTGTTAGTTTCGCCGCCCACCATGGCCGAAAGCAGTGACTACAAAAAGACGCTGAACCTTCCGCAGACCTCCTTCTCGATGAAGGCCAACCTGCCCGTGAACGAGCCGAAGAGGCTCGAGCAGTGGCGCCTCATCGATCTGTACAAGCTCATTCGCGAGAAGTCGGAAGGGCGCCCGAAGTCGGTCCTGCACGACGGCCCTCCGTACGCGAACGGCCACATTCACATGGGCCACGCGCTCAACAAGATCCTCAAGGACATCGTCGTCAAATCGAAGACGATGATGGGCTTCGACTCGCCGTACGTGCCGGGATGGGATTGCCACGGCCTGCCGATCGAGCACGCGGTCGACAAAGTAATCGGCAGCTCGAAGCGGAAGGAAATGTCGCCGGCCGATTTCCGCCGCGCCTGCCGCGACTTCGCCGAGAAGTTCGTCTCCATCCAGCGCCAAGATTTCATCCGCCTCGGCGTTCTCGGCGACTGGTTCCATCCGTACATGACGATGTCGTATCAGTACGAGTCCGACATCGCCTACGCCCTCGGCCGCTTCTTCCGCACCGGCATGGTCTACAAGGGACTGAAGCCGGTGCACTGGTGCACATACGACCAGTCGGCGCTGGCGGAGGCCGAGGTCGAGTATGCGGACCACACGTCGCCGTCGGTTTACGTGCGCTTCCGCCTGACCGACGAATCGGTGCAGAGCCTCGACCTTCCGATCGAGAAGCCGTGCTACGCCGTCATCTGGACGACGACTCCGTGGACGCTGCCGGCCAATCTCGCCATCGCGCTCAAGCCCGACTTCGATTACGACGTCGTCGAGCATGACGGCGAAAACTTCATCATCGCCTCGGAACTGGTGAAGACGGTCGCTCCGAAGTTCGGATGGAGCGATTACCACGTCGTCAAAGTCTTCAAGGGCTCAGCCTTCGAGCATCTTCGCTATCGCCACGCCTTCCTTCCGCGCGAAGGCGTCTTCGTCCTCGGCGATTACGTCACGCTCGAAGCGGGTACGGGTCTCGTGCACACCGCGCCGGGACACGGCGCCGACGATTTCTACACCGGCCAGCGTTACGGCCTCGAGACGTACACGCCGGTCAATCATCGCGGCGAGTTCACGCCGGACGTTCCGCTGTGGGCCGGCCTGCACGTGTTCAAAGCGAATCCGCAGATCATCGAACTGCTGCGCGAGCGCGGGGCGCTGCTGTACTCCGAGACGATCACGCACTCGTATCCGCACTGCTGGCGTTGCAAGCACCCGGTCATCTTCCGCGCCACGGAACAGTGGTTCATCTCGATGGACGATCACGACCTGCGCGGTCGCGCGCTCGAAGAAGTCCACAAGGTGAAGTGGTTCCCGGCCTGGGGCGAGGACCGGATGGCGGGCATGGTGGAGAATCGCCCCGACTGGTGCATCTCGCGCCAGCGTACGTGGGGCGTTCCCATCACCGTTCTCTATTGCGAATCGTGCGGCGAGCCGGTGACGTCGCCGGAGCTGTTCGAGAAGGTGAAGGAAATCTTCCTCGTCGAAGGGGCGGACTCCTGGTACGACCGACCATCGACGGATTTTCTGCCGGCCGGCTACGCGTGCGGGAAATGCAACGCCACCGCGTTCCGCAAAGAGCTGGACATCCTCGACGTCTGGTTCGATTCCGGCTGCTCGCACGTGGCGGTGCTGAAGGAACGTCCCGAGTTGACCTGGCCGGCCGACGTCTACATCGAAGGGCACGACCAGCATCGCGGCTGGTTCCAGTCGTCGCTGCTCGTCGGCACCGGCATCGAAGGCGGCGCGCCGTACCGGCAGGTCATCACCTGCGGATTCCTGATCAACGAACAGGGCGACAAGATGTCGAAGTCGGCCGGCAACGCGCTGTCGCCGCAGGACGTGCTGAAGCAGCACGGCGCCGACGTGATCCGCCTCTGGGTAGCGATGATCGATTACCAGAACGACATGTCGATCGGCCCGCAGATCATGAGCCGCAGCGCCGAGTCGTATAAGAAACTCCGCAACACGGCGCGCTATCTGTTGTCGAACCTGGCCGGCTTCGATCCGGAAACGGACGCCGTTCCGCGCGCGGAACTTCGCGACGTCGACAAATGGGTGCTGTCGCGCGCCGCGGAAGTGTTCGAGCGCTGTCTCAAGGCGTACGGCGACTACGAGTTCCACGTCGTCTATCACCGCATCCTCGACCTCTGCACGGTGGTCCTTTCGTCGCTCTATCTCGATATGTCGAAGGACACGCTCTACTGCGACGGACCGGCGTCGCCAACCCGCCGCTCTGCGCAGACGGCGATGTACGAAATCCTGCGCGGCCTGGTCGGCTACCTCGCGCCCATCCTCAGTTTTACCGCCGAGGAGATTTACGAGGCCATGCCGGGACCGAAGGAGCAGTCGGTGCATCTGACCGACTTTCCGACGATCACCGCGCCGGCGATCGACAGCGCCGCGTGGGAGCGGATCTTCCGCGTGCGCGAGGCGGTCTCGAAAGTGCTCGAAACCGCGCGCGCCGCCGGAACGATCGGACAATCTTTGGAAGCCGACATCCAGCTTCACGGCATCACGCGCGAGGCGCTCGTTGGCTCGCTCGACGTCGATCTGGCAAAGGTCTTCATCGTCTCGCACGTCGATTTCATGCTCACCCCGGCCACTGATGCGATCGACGTCGAAGGCGTCGGCCCGATCGGCATCACCATGTCGCCCGCGCGCGGCAAAAAGTGCGGACGCTGCTGGCAGTATCGCGAGGAAGTCGTCGAAGACGGCGGTTTGTGCGCACGCTGCGATGAGGTGGTCGTGAATCTGGTGGTGCCGGAGCAGCCGACGGTGTAGCAATGCGCTACGCCGACCTGCACACGCACACCTATCACTCCGACGGCACGCGCTCGCCGGCCGAGGTGATCGACGTGGCGCTGGCGAATGGGATCGAGATCGTCGCCATCAGCGATCACGACAACCTCGCCGCGTACTTTGAGATCAAGACGTACGCAGATTCGAAAGGCGTCACGCTGATTCCGGCGACGGAGCTCTCGTGCGCGTACGAAGGCGTCGACATCCACATCCTGGCGTACGCGTTCGATGCGCACGACGAACGGATCGAGATGAAGCTCCGGAAGTTTCGCGACGCTCGCCAAACGCGCGGACGGCGAATCGTGGAGCGTCTGCGCGCGCTCGGTTACAACATCAGTTCAGAGCGCGTCGAGCAACTCGCGGCCGGCGGCGCAGTCGGACGTCCGCACGTGGCCCGCGCGCTCGTGGAGGCGGGCTATGTCGCCTCGGTGTCCGATGCCTTCGACAAGCTCCTTCGTCCCGGCAAGCCGGGATACGTGGAAAAAGATCGATTCGCCATCGACGAAGCGGTATCGCTGATGCGCGCAACGGGAGGTCTGACCTCGATCGCGCATCCAACGCTCTATCCCGATCACGAGCGGATCGTTCCGCAACTGCTCGACGCTGGCATCGACGGAATCGAAGTGCTGCATCCCGACGTCAATCCGGAATGGCGCGAGTTCTACAGCAACATGGCCCGCTTCCGCGGCAAGATGCTCACCGGCGGCTCGGACGATCACGGCAGCGTCAAGAAAACGGAGACGCTCGGCACGATCAAAGTTCCGGAAGACTGGATTGGGGAGATTCTTCGGCGCCTTTGAAAAGCGAAATGTTGAATGTTCAATGTTGAATGAACGAGGGCCTGGAGTTCCATTCAACATTCAACATTGAACATTCACCATTCAACATTCGCCTTTCATGCTCCACCTCCTCTTCTTCGCTTTCATCCTCCTCGCCCTCCTCGGCGACGCGCGCATCTTTCTCTTCGTCATGAACCGCTTCGTCTTCGGCGACCATCGCGAAGAGCGCAGCGAATGGAAGTGGCTGATGTTTGTGACGCCGCCGGTGTTGATCGTTTTGACGGCGCTGCTTTGGCCGCTCAACCAGTGGCTCGACCGCCTGCTCTCGTCGCGCATCGTCGAGCGAATCACGCCGGAGCGGATCGAGGAGATCGCCTGGTCGCTGGCCCTCGCGAAAATCGGCGCGGTCTGGCTGATCATCGCCGCCGCGGTTGGCAGCTACTGGATCCTCGATCGCCTTCGCGTGAATTACCTCCCGCCCGCTCCGCTGATCGGCATCCGCGAACAGGCGTCCGAGGTGATCGCGCTGCGCAAAGCGCATGTCCCTTTCGCGTGGCTGCGCCGCCTCGGCGCGCACAACGACGTCTACGACATCGAGGTCACGCGCCACGAAATCGTCATCGATGACCTCCCGCCGGAGTTCGACGGCTACCGCATCGCGTTCCTGACCGACACGCATGTCGCATCGTTCATGCGGCGCGGCTTTTACCGGGAGGTCGTCAAGCAGGTGCAGCGATTCGCGCCCGACGTGATTCTCTTCGGCGGCGATTTCGTTTCGTTCACGCGGCACATCAAGCTGCTGCCGGAGATTCTTCTCGACGGCCTTTCCGCCCGCGACGGTCTCTTCGCCATCCTCGGCAATCACGACTACTGGGCCGGCGCCGACGCGATCATCGGCATCCTGCGCGCGCACGGCGTCCGCTTCATCAACAACGATGCCGTGATGCTCGCGCGCGGATCGGCGCGGCTGCCGCTGGCGGGCATCGATGAGATTTATCGCGGCACGCCGGACGTCGCGCGGGCTTTCGCCGGACTCGATCCCGCCAAGCCTTGCATCGCCATCAGTCACCATCCCGACATCGTCGACATCATCCGCGGACAGCGCATCGACCTGCTGCTGTGCGGACATACGCACGGCGGTCAGATCCGCTTCCCGTTTTTCGGTCCGGTAGTCGTTCCGTCGCGCCACGAAGGCGAATACGCGGCCGGATTTCACCGCATCGGGGCGGTGTTGCTCTACGTCAGCCGCGGCATCGGCGCAATTCCGCCGTTGCGCATCCTCTGCCGTCCCGAGGTCGCAACGTTCGTGCTGAAGCGCGGCAATCGAAGCGAATGATCACGAGATTGTCCGAGGTGTGGCAGGACGTTGAGCGCATCGCGCGCGCCGAAGGAGTCGTGCGCCTCGGCGCGAGCAAGCTCAGTGATGATCACCATGCGCTCTTCGACGAATGGCTCGAGCGCGGCCACCACGCCACGATGCGTTACCTGGCGAAGACGGCGGCAGTTCGGCGCAACCCTTCCGCGCGATTTCCGTGGGCGAAGTCGGCCATCGTGATTCTCGTTCCGTATTCGTCGACGCGGCCTGATGCTCCGGCCGGCTCGCTGTCGCATCACATCGCCCGTTACGCCCTCGGCGACGACTATCACGACGTCCTCGATCGCATCCTGCGGAAAGTTGAAGCCGAGGTCGCGCCGCATGGAAAGACGTGGCGCTATGTCGATACCGGACCGCTTTCCGACCGCGCGCTGGCGACGCAGGCAGGACTCGGCTGGATCGCGAAAAACGCGATGCTGATCAACGAGCAGATCGGCTCGTACACGTTCATCGGCACGCTCCTGACGTCGCTCGAAAACGACATCGCGCCCGACGCGGTCGCCGATCGCTGCGGCACCTGCACGCGCTGTCTCGATGCCTGCCCGACGAACGCGATCCTCCCCAATCGCACCGTCGCGTCCGAATACTGCATCAGCTACGCGACGATCGAGCACCGCGGCGAGCTGCCGGACATCCCGCTGGCATCGAACGCCTTCGGCTGTGACATCTGCCAGGAAGTCTGTCCCTGGAACGGACAGCCGGCCGCGACGCACCCTGCCTTCGCGCCGCGCGACGAGTACCGCGCTACGCCGATCTTCGATCTCCTTCGCTACGAACAAGCGGATTTCTCCACGCTCTTTCGCAAATCCGCGGTCAAGCGCGCCAAGCTGGCCGGCATGCAACGGAACGTAGCCGCGTTGACAGAGGCCGAAAGCCGAGGGATGCTGAAGCCATGACGAAGGACGTGACAGTTGCGGAGCTGCAGAGCGATCTTCGACGGTACCTCTCGGAAGCCAGTGACGGCCTGACGATCCGGATCTTGGACGATGGAGAACCTGTCGCGCAGATCGCGCCGGTGAATAGGCAGGACGACTTTTCCTTCCAGGATCCAGATCCCGCACTTGGTCGGCTCGGAGACTGGATGCCGCCTTCGCTCGGTCTAGATTGGGATCCTGTTGCCGATCTAATTGCAGAACGAGATCGGCACCGCTGATTGCGTATCCATCTGCGTTCAATCTGCGTAATCTGCGGACGGACGTTTTATCCGCAGATTACGCAGATTTACGCAGATAAAACCTAAGGCAATTCGAATGTCCGCCCGATGATCGACGGGTCGATCGAGCGATCGAGGTACTCCCAGACCGCGAGTGCGTCGGGGTGATCGGCGATGGCGGGGGCGGCGGCGCGGGTGGCGGGGTCGGCGATCGTCAGGCGCGCGCGGCGGTACCAGTGCATCGCCTCATCGGGATTGAGGCGGAGCTCCTCGCGCACGCACTGGATCAGCAGATATTGCTCGGTCGGAAGTCCCGGCATTTCGTTCGCGTACGACGCCAGTTGCCGCGCGCGGGCGCGAATCACTTTCAGTTTCAGGGCGAGCGAGTGCGTGTCGAGGATCGCCGTGCCCGCTTCGCAGAGATGTCCGATGGCCAGGCGGAGCAGCTCCGGCTTCTCGTCAATGATCAAGCCGCTGCGGTACATCGACGGATTCACCGCCTTCATCGACGTCCAGGCCACCGCCGCGGTCACCGAGATGTTGAGCTGCGCGACGGTAAACGTCAGCGTCCCGAATGCGGATAAGGCGAGCGGCCGCGGCGTCTCGATCCGTGCGCCGCGTGCGGAGAGGTTTTCGATTCGGACTTCCGCGCCGTTCCATTCGCCTTCCATCGCCGGCGACAGGTCGAAGCGATCGGTGGATCGCAACTCCTCGATGCGCGTCGTCCGATTCGTCTTCTGCAGATGCGCGAGGACGCCGTCGATCACGGCTGGTTCGACGTACGTGCGCACGCCTGACATGAAGCGCCCTGCGGCGAGCGGATCTGGTTTCGTCCAGACCACGACTGCTTCGAAGTTCGTTGGCGGAAGTCCTTCGATCGCGATCTGCAGCAGCGACTTCTGCCCCATCTCCACCGGCTGCGCGTGGCGGAAGCGCGCGCCTTTCACAGAGATGTCGGAGACCAGCACAGGCGAAGCCGCGAAGAGACCGTTCAGCGCCGGTGCGATGAGGAAACGCTCAGCGGTGCGCAGACTTCTGGCGGCGGCTTCGTACATGGCGGGATGAACGCGAAAGGTATAGCACGCCCACGGCCGTCCTTGTGAGCCCGATCACTCATAATGCGCGGCCATGCCTCGCTACGACATCATCACGTTCGACTGTTACGGGACGCTCATCGATTGGGAATCGGGCATCGCCGACGCCTTTCTCACCACCGCGGCGTCGGACGGCGTGACGCTCACGCGCGAGGCCGTCCTGCGCGCGTACGCGGACAACGAACATCGCGTGCAAGCCGCGAGCTACCGTCCTTATCGCGAGATCCTGCGCGACACGGCCGTGCGCGTTGCGCGCATCGTCGGCTGGCCGCTGATGGCGGAACGCGCCGGCTTCCTCGCGGACAGCCTTCCGTCGTGGAAACCGTTCCCCGACACCAACGCGGCGCTGGAGCGGCTGGCCGCGGTCAGCCGGCTCGGCATCCTGTCCAATATCGACGACGACCTGCTCGATGCCACGCGCAAGCACTTCACCGTCGACTTCGACGTCGTCGTCACCGCGCAGCAGGTGCGGTCGTACAAGCCGGGACATGCGCATTTTCAGACGGCGCGCGACCTGATCGGGAGAGCGTCGTGGCTGCACGCGGCCGAGAGTAATTTTCACGACATCGTTCCCTCGAACACGCTCGGCATCGACAACGCCTGGATCAATCGCCAGCGCCAGAATCCACTGCCGGACGGAACGCCGAAGTACAAATTCGACGACCTGGCCGGACTGGCCGAGGCGATGGCGTAACGAACGCTTCCTCTTTCGCCGACGGCGTAGGAGAATTCGCGCGTCCGTTCCATCCCCTTTAGAAAAGAGGCAAGTGAATGCGTGCTCGAATCGTCACACTGACTGGGATTCTGTTCCTCGCCTGCGCGGCCCTCTTCGGCCAGACGCCGGCCCCCGCTCCTGCTCCCGTGCCGCAGCCAACGACGCAGACAACGTCGGGCGACGTCGCGCCCGACTGCTCGCAGCCGGGAACGAACCCGGCCTGCGGCGATCAGCGCAATCCGTTCATGGCGCTGGCGTACATCGGCGAGGCGGTCGACAACTTCGCCGGCGACACGACGCTGCAATATTTGAATCCCGAGGATGCGAACAGCAATTTGTTGCGATCGATCGCCGGCATCAATTTTCAGTACCGGCTGATGGGCGATCGGACCTCGAAAAAGCAACTCTGGATCTACGGCGAGACCGACTACGGCGTGCGCAGCGCCGACGTCGACTGCAAGAACCCGAACACCGTGCAGCTCTCCGTCTGTTCGAACAACCTCGGCTCAACCTCTACCACTACCGTGCTGCAGGGCGCGCCGAATCAGTTCATCGCCATCCTGCGCGGAGCGAGCAGCCTCGAGGCATTCTTCGGCCTGCGCTATGAAACCGCGCTGCTCCAGGCTTCAAGCGACAGCCCGGCCCGCGTCTACGCCAACCTGGAGCTCGGTTTCCTGGCCGTATCGGGCAGCGGCGCCGATGCCGTCAATCTGCACCACTTCGGCGTCGGCGCCATGGCGGTGAACGGGATCTTCGAGCAGAGTTTCCTCGAGGTCGGCGTCGGCAAGGACGACCTCTTTCAACAAAACCGCAATCACCGCCTGATGGTGAACGGCTACCTCACCGCCGATCCGTATTACATCCCGGGATTCCGGAACGTCGTCGGACCGGGAGGACGCATCCGGCCGTTCATCCAACTGACCGGCAGCTTCGACGGCGGCAAAGGCTCCGACAGCGTGCAGACGTACTTCGGTCTCAACTTCAACATCGACTACTGGCGAGGAAGCGGACGGTAATCAGAAGCGGAAACTCAGTCCGGCCGACGCCTTCAGCTCCGGATCGGCGACGTCCGAACGATGGCTGCCGAGAGCCTGCTTCGCATCGAGACGAAGTCCGAGCGTGCGATTGAATTGCAACGTGATGCCGCCGGAAATCTCCGGATCGATCGTTTGGACCGCGGGGCGATAGAACGCCGTCCGTCCGCCTCCCTGGTAGCCGTGAAACGTGTCGTTCACGTAGCGAAGACCCGCGCCGATGTACGGCCTCCAGCGGCTGCCGTTCAGGAAGTGGTAGGAGACGTTCGCGTCGATCGGATAGATGCGATCGGCGACCAGCACGCTCGTCGGCTCCGACGAGCCGGTGAACGTCCGCATGCGCCGGCGGTAGCGCTGACTGCTCACCGACAACTCGGCTGAGAATCGCTCGCTGAACATGCGATCGAACGATGCGCCGTACGCCGCGTCGATATGCGCTCCGCCGATATCCGAGTTCGAGATTGCCAGGTCGGTGACGAAGACGGAAACGGTGTTTGATGGCTGTGGGAATGCCGGGATTGCGAAGAGCAACAGCGAGGCAACTACAGCTGCTGATTTGTACATGAGGGCTCCTGGGATGTGTGCGGCCACACATCTCAGGAGTACGAGAGACCAGCTCCGAGCGTCTACGGAATCAGAAGCGGAAGCTCAATCCTACCGAGCCGGTGAAGGCCGCATCGCCGGTGACAGTGCCGCTTCTGCCGATGACCTGCTTCGCGTCAAAGCGCAAGCCGAGGGCGGGACGAAACTGAAACACCACGCCGCCGGAGACCTCGGGATCGATTGAATGCGTCGACACGCGATAGCTGTTCAACTGACTCGTGTTTCGGAGCGTGCCGCTCACGTACCTCACTCCGCCGCCGAGGTACGGCTTCCAGCGGCTGTCGGTGAAGAAGTGATAGGAAACGGTTGCGTCGACCGGGTAGAGCGTATTCGTGAACGAGGCATAGACCGGCTGCCCGGCCGGGCCAAACGTCGAGACGCTTTCCTTGACGCGTTGACTCGTCACGGACAATTCCGCGGAAACGCGATTCGTGAACATGTGGGCAAACGCCGCTCCGTACGTGGCATCGACGTTCGTTCCGCTCGAAGACGAATAAATCACTGACACGTCGGAGACGAAGACGGAGACGGTATTCGACGGGGTAGCGCGCGGCTGTTGTGCAAATGCCGACGCGACGACGAACAGCAGCGAGACCGCAATGACGATCGATTTCCGCATGATTCCTCCAGTCACAACCTTCTATACACCCTTCGACGGAGGAGGGAGCGGCACGTTACCGATTGTCACAATGCTCGTTGACGGGCGTCACACCCGCTCGATGATCATCGCCGCCGCCTCGCCGCCGCCGATGCAGATCGCGGCCATGCCGCGCTTCTTGTTCTGCGTCTCGAGCGCATGCATGAGCGTGACCAGGATGCGCGCGCCGCTGGCGCCGATCGGATGTCCCAACGCCACCGCGCCGCCGTAGACGTTCATCTTCTCGTGCGGAATGTTCGCGTCCTTCATCGCCGCCATGGCCACGACCGCGAAAGCCTCGTTGATCTCGAACAGATCGATGTCGCCGACGGTCATCCCGGCGCGTTTCAGGGCGATAGCGATCGCCTTGGCCGGCGCCGTCGTGAACCATTCCGGTTCCTGCGCCGAGGTGGCCTGGGAGATGATGCGGGCCAGGGGCTTGCGGCCGTTCTTTTCTGCCCAGTCGGCCGACGCGACCACCAACGCCGCCGCGCCGTCGTTGATCTTCGACGCGTTCGCGGCCGTCACCGTGCCGCCCTCTTTCTGGAAGGCCGGCTTCAGCGATCCCATTTTGTCGAGCGGCGCCGCGAACGGCTCCTCGTCGTCGACGATCGACGTCGATCCCTTCTTGCCCGGCACCTCGACGACGGCGATCTCCTTCTTGAACTTGCCGGTGCGTACGGCGTCCTGCGCGCGGCGATACGACTCGCGCGTGAAGTCGTCCTGCGCCTCGCGCGTGAACGTGTACTTCGCCGCGCAGAGCTCCGCGCAATTGCCCATGTGCTTGTCGCCGTACGGATCCCACAAACCGTCGTGGATCATGATGTCGATCATCTTGCCGTTGCCCATGCGGTAGCCGCCGCGCGCTTGTGGCAACGCATACGGCGCGTTCGACATTGACTCCATGCCGCCGGCGACGGCGACGTCGTATTCATCGCAGCGGATGTCGTTCGCCGCGTACATCACCGCCTTGAGCCCCGAGCCGCAGACCTTATTGATGGTCACCGCGCCCGCGCCGACCGGGATGCCTGCGCCGATTCCGGCCTGCCGCGCCGGCGCCTGTCCGACGCCTGCCTGCAGCACGTTGCCCATGATCACCTGCTCGATCTGGTCGGCCGACACGCCCGAGTTTTCCAGCGCGCAGCGGATGGCGATCGACCCCAGCTTCGGCGCCGCCATCGACGAGAGTGTTCCCTGAAACGATCCGATCGGCGTGCGTGCGCCGCCGAGAATGACGATGTCTTTCATTGAGGCTCCTGTTCGTAGCCGCTGTCGAAAGCGGCGACGACATACTACATTCGGGCGCCTCGTTTAATGCCCTGCGCGCACCGCCGCGGCCCTGATCCGGATCTCCTCGGGCGACGATCGCGAAAAATGGGCAAAAACGCTTCACCCCCACAAAAAAAGTGATTCCGTGTCCGTCTAATGAAGAAAGGATTTTTACGGATGAGTACGGTGTGCAAATAAGTCGCGTAGGGGAATTGCACATCGCCATCATTCCGGTTACACTCGCTCCGGTCGTCCAACCAAATTCAAATTAGGAATCTGCCTTCCTCGGCGCCACGCGTTCGCACAGGTGTGCGAAGCGGTCATGGAGTCGGCATCCCTGGAAGAAACTGATCGTGGGTCGTATGTCCGAAATCTCCATCGTCGTTCCCTCTTCGACCGGCAACAGTCATCGGCAAAGCGGTCGAGTTGCCTGCGCCCGAGGATGCTCATGAATCGTTCCGCGTTTCTCCGTCAACTGTCATCGCTGCTGCTCATCGCCCTGCTCTCCGTCGACGTCGTAGGACTGCAGGCCCAACTCGCTCCGCGGCGCATCTCGCCGGAAACGAATCACATCGGAACGGTGATCGTCGAGCTCCTGGCCGGTTCCAACGGGGACTCCAGCATTCAGTTCATCGAGATGGAGTTCGGCGGCTGCGGACAGAATGCCTGGGGACCTTCCTTCGGCGGTTCCGCGGCCATGCTGGTCTTCTTCGACGCGCAGGGGAATGAGACCTACCGTTACAAGTTCCCGAGCGATCCGCCGTGCGGCAACAACAACGTTCTGATCGCAACGCAAAACTTTGCGAACCTCGCCGGAGCGCCGACGCCGGAATTCATCATCCCTCCCGTCATCTCGCCCGTTTCGGGAAAAGTGTGCTTCAAGGGAAATACGACCGAGTCGCCGACGGCGTTCGGTAGAAACTTCTGTGTCTCCTACGGAAGCTTCACCGGAAACACCGAGACCAACTTCGCCGATGGGTTCAGTTCAACACCCGCGGGAAGTCCCGCAGCCGCGCTTCCGATCACGGACAATACCAGCCTCAATTTCCCCGGCGGCGCGGAGACGAACGCGAACTTCTCGCTCGGGACGGCGACGCCTGAGAACCACCTCGGCGCCACGTTCACGATGCCAACGGCCACTCAGGCCACGGTGGGCAGCAATCTCTTCAACAAGGAAACCTTCGGCGGAAACGGCCGCACCTGCGCCTCGTGCCACGTCTCTACGCTCAATCTCGGCCTGACGCCGGCGAACATTCAAAGCCGCTTCGGAACCCTCTCCACGACCTTCGATCCGCTGTTCCTCGGCGAGACCACCATGAACCTCAACACCCTGGTGGTGACCAACCCCGTCTCGACCGGGACTCGCGGCAAGCGCGACTTCGAAGGCATCATCACCGGCTCGGGCGGCGGCACCGCAAAAGTCGTCAGCAAATTCATCGCTCAGGGAAGCTCGACGATCCGCTACCTCGTCTACGGCGGACTCTCGCCGCAGCTCGCCGGAACGATCAGCGATACGAACGGCAACTCCGCCACGTTCAGCAGCATCACCGCCGGAACTCTGGCCTGCTCCGCGGCCGGAAGCGCCACGGCCACCTGCACGAACCAGCTCGAGAGTCCGCTGCGGATGCGCACGAGCAATGACTCGACGAATTTTCCGCAGGGGCGCAGCCTGATCCTCGAGAACATCGACGGCTTCACCGTTCCGCACAGCAGCAATCACGTCTTCCGCAAATCGCCGAACCTCGACAACGCCAAGCTCACCAGCCCATTCGGCCTGTCGGGATTGGTCGGCGGCGCCGCCACGCTCGGCGACTTCGCCACCGGCGCGGTCAAGCAGCACTTCCCGCGCACGATCAATCGCGTCAGCGGCGTCGACTTCCGCCTTCCGACCGCCGCCGAGACGGCGGCGCTGGATGCCTTCCAGCAGACCAGGAACGTCCCGGCGAACGAGAATTTCGATCTCAATCTCTTCGCCACCACGACGGCCCAGATCGCGGGGCGCGCGGCCTTCTTCGGAAGCGCGAAGTGCTCGAAGTGCCACTCCGGAACCGTCCTGGCCACAACCGACGGATCGATCTCCGGCAAGACCGGCAACGCCAACTTCAACACCGGGGTCGATAACCTGCCGATCAACGTCGCCGTCGATCTTCTCCCGACCGAAGCGTCGGGCCAGCGGGAGTTCAACACGCCCGCGCTCTTCAATGTGAGGAACCACTCACCGTTCTTCCATAACGGAGCGGTGGCCACCGTCCATCAGGCGGTCGAGTTCTACTCGAGCTCCGCGTTCATCAATTCTCCGGCATCCTCGCAGATCGGCGGTCTGACGTTCACCAACGCCGCCGAGATCGACAACATCTCTGCGTTCCTGGAAGGACTTGCCGTCAGGCCCTATACGTTCACGGCCGGACCTCTCAACTTCGGGTCGAAGAGCATCACCGCCGGAGCAACGGCGACGCAGCCGGTGACGATCACCAATACCTCGGGATCGACCATCACACTGACCAGTCCCTTCGTGCGGATCACCGGCACCGACAGCTCACAGTTCGTGCTCGGTACCTCCACGATTTCCGGAACCCTCGCCGCCGGAGCTTCCGGCACGGTGAACGTGGCCTTCGATCCCTCGACCAGCGGCGCGAAGACCGCCGTTCTCGAGCTGCTGGCCGATATCCCCTCGGGCGTTCCTCTGACCGGAACGGGCCTCGGCCCACCGGTGATCAACACCGTGAGTCCGAACACCGGAACGCCGTCCGGCGGGCGCGCGGTCACGATCACGGGAACGGATCTACAGGGCGCTACCGTGACGTTCGGCGGATCCAGCGCCACGGTTCTCTCCACCAGCGCGACGTCGGTCAGCGTCTTGACGCCCGCGCATGCTTCAGGACTGGTGGACGTCGTCGCCACGACCGGCGTCGGAACGGGCACGGCGACGAATGCGTACAACTACGCGCCCTGCACGGGACCGGCGATCAACACGCAGCCGGCGTCCGGCTCGATCCGGGCCGGATCTTCGGTGAGCCTTTCGGTTGCGGCGACCGGGACGTCGCCGACGTTCCAGTGGTTCACCGGCGCATCCGGCAACACCTCCAGTCCGATCGCCAACGCGAACGGCTCATCCCTGGCCCTTACACCCGGCGCGACGACCTCCGTGTGGGTGAGGGTCAGCGACCAGTGCGGCGATGCCGACAGCAGCACCGCGACCGTCACCGTCGTCGCCGCAGCGCCGGCAGCGAAGCTGTTCATCGTCTCGCCCTGCCGCGTTCTCGACACCCGCGGCGGCGGCGCGGTGCAGCCCGGCGCACTCCGCACCATCCTTGTCGCCGGGGCGTGCGGCGTTCCGTCCAACGCCACGGCGCTGGCGGTCAACGTCACGGTCGTGAACCCGACGGATACCGCCTTCGCCACGTTCTATCCAGGGCCGGCCTTTGTGGTCCGCCCGAATGTCAGCACGATTAATTTCACCCCAGGCCGGACGCTGGCGAATAACGCCCGCATCCCGCTTGGAGCGGACGGCTCGATCAACATTTTTAACGCTGGCGCCACGCCGGCCGATTTTCTAATCGATGTAGCGGGGTACTTCCAATGACGAGAAAACTGATGATCTCTGCGAAACTCAACGTTCCAGCCCTTGTCGTCTTCGCCACCCTTGTTTTCGGCGCCACGACCGCTTCCGCGCAAAGCGGCCCGTTTTCGTTCTTCGCGGTTGCGCCGTGCCGCGTGGTCGACACGCGCAATGGTGTCGCCACCAACGGCGGCCCGATCATGACCCAGGGCGGACAACGCACCTTTGCCATTCGCAACAACTGCGGCGTCCCGGCAGACGCGGCCGCAGTGTCGCTGAACGTCACCGTGGCAGGAGCGACGACCTCCTCATTCCTGACGCTCTGGCCCGCGGGCACGACCAGGCCCACGGTCTCGACAATCAATTTCACGCAGAACGATCCTTCGCTCGCCAACGGTGCCATCGTCGCCCTCGGCGCCGCGGGATCGCCGGATCTCTCCGTGTTCAACTCCGGCGGCAACGTTCACGTGATCCTCGACATCACCGGCTACTTCAAGTAGCTGACGGCATACCTCTCTCTCCGGAATCGCGCGTGGTTCCGGAGAGAGTCGCTGCACGACACACTGTGCTGCGTGGTTGTCTGCTTCGCAGCGCGGCGATAGAATCCGCGCTCTGACCACGAGCTGCGGCCTCGCGTTGAGCGCCCCGCGCCGCGACCGCACCAACCAGCACAGGAGTCTTCATGTCCGTCACCACCTCGATCACCGACCGCCGAATCCTCGTCCAGCCCGCCGACGTCCACAACGTTCTTTCCCGGCACATGCTGGCCGACGGTTACGAAGTGGTCATGGACCTCGCCAAATCGAAAGGCTCCTGGCTTTTCGATGCCCGCCGCGGCCGCGCCGTCCTCGATTTCTTCACCAATTTCGCCTCCTGTCCCATCGGCTACAACCATCCGCGGCTCGACAACCCCGAGTTTCGCGATCGCATCGCCACCGCCGCCATCAACAAACCCGCGAACTCCGACATCTACACGACCTACATGGCCGAGTTCGTCGAGACGTTCGCCCGCCTTGCCGTCCCTCCCTCCCTCAACAAGCACATGTTTTTCATCGAAGGCGGCGCCCTCGGCATCGAGAATGCGGTCAAGACGGCCATCGACTGGAAGATCCGCAAGAACCTGCGCAAGGGACTCGGCGAGCGCGGCACGCAGATCATGCATCTCCGCGAGGCCTTTCATGGCCGCACCGGCTACACGCTTTCGCTGACCAACACCGATCCGAAGAAGACGCAGTACTTCCCGAAGTTCGACTGGCCGCGCATCGACAATCCGAAGCTGAAGTTCCCGATCGACGTCGACGTCGAACAGCGCGAGCAGGCCTCGATCGCGCAAGCGAAACAATTCCTCGCCGAGCGCAAGGACGACGTCGCCGCCTTCATCATGGAACCGATCCAGGGCGAAGGAGGCGATAACCATTTCCGTCCCGAGTACTTCCGCGCCATGCGCCAGCTCTGCGACGAAAACGACATGCTGCTCATCTTCGACGAGGTGCAATCGGGCGTCGGCCTGACCGGCAAAATGTGGGCGTTCCAGCATTTTGACGTCCAGCCCGACATGATCTGCTTCGGCAAGAAAACCCAGGTCTGCGGCTTCGCCGCCGGCGAGCGCATCTTCGACATCGACGACAACGTCTTCGCCGTCAGCTCGCGCATCAACTCCACGTGGGGCGGCAATCTGACCGACATGGTCCGCTCGCAGCGCTACTTCGAAGTGATCGACGAAGAAGAGCTGGTCGACAACGCCGCGAACGTCGGCGCGTACTTCATCGGCGAGCTGCAGCGCTTCAGCGATGAGTTCCCCAACCTCGTCTCGAACGTGCGCGGACGCGGCCTCATGGCCGCCTTCGACCTTCCCAGTGGCGAAATCCGCGACGCCGCGCTCAAATCATTCATGGCCAACGACGTCATGGCCCTCTCCTCCGGCCACCGTTCCGCGCGCTTCCGTCCGCCCCTGAACCTGTCGATGGACGAAGCCGCGGAAGGCATCAAACGGATGGAGAAAGCGCTGCAGGAACTGGCGTAAAAGCGTTCACCACAGAGACACAGAGGACACAAAGGAATCTCTGTGCCCTCTGTGTCTCTGTGGTGAAAAGCCGTCTGTGCCACACTCCACCGCCAAATGAACCGCGAACAACTCACGCGCGCCGACTGGCTCCTCATCGCCGCGTGCGTCGCGGTTGCCGCGATCTCCATCTTCGTCGTCGTCAATTGGTTCGGTGCCGCATTTCCAGAGGCTTCGATCGAATTTCGCTACGACCGCGGTTCGTCCGAAAAGCTCGCCGACGGCGTCCTCGCGGAGCAGCTCATCGACGCGCGCGGCATGAAGCACAGCGGCACCTTCGACTCCGACGATGAATCGCGCATCTTTCTCGAACGCACCCTCGGCCTGAAGAAAACGAACGAGATCCTGAAGCGCGACGTCCGCCTCTGGGCCTGGTCGCATCGATGGTTCAAGCCGCTGCAGGAGGAAGAGTTCCGCGTCGACATCGCGCCGACCGGTGAAGTGATCGGCTTCAGCGATCGCATCCCCGAGGATCGCGCCATCAACTCGCCGGACGTGAATGCCGCGCGCGCCATCGCCGAACGCTTCCTCGGCACCGTCAACGCCTTCAACGATCTGAAACTCGTCGCGCAGAGCGAGCGGCGTCTGCCGAAGCGGATGCAGCGCATCTTCACGTACGACTCACAGTCGATTCATCCTGCCGGCGCGCCGTATCGCACCATCGTCACCGTCGACGGCGATCGCGTCAGCAGCTTCTCGCGGCGCATCAAAGTCCCCGAGGACTGGCAGCGCTCGTATCGCGAACTGCGATCGAAGAACCTGCTCGCCGGCAACGTCGACATCATCTTCTTCCTCATCACCGGCGTCTGCATCGTTGCCGTCTTTGTCATCCGGCTTCTTCGCGGCGACCTGCAACTCCGCCTTCTGCTCGGCATCGGCATCGCGTCCGTCATCCTCGTCACCGGGAACGCGCTCAACACGTTTCCGGGCGCGTTGGCGAGCTACAACACGACGGATTCGTATCCGGCCTTCCTCGGAAAATTCGTCTTCTTTTCGATCGTGCTGGCGTCGATCGGGACGGCCATGTTTCTCGCGGTACTTGCCGGCGCGGGCGAAGTTCTCTACCGCGAGCGGTTCCCGAAAAAGCTCTCCGTCGCGCGCATCTGGAATCGCCGCGCGCTGACTTCGAAGCGCGTCTTTCTCGCCTTCGTCGTCGGCTACACGCTCGTCGCCTTCTTCCTGGGATACCAGGTCGCGTTCTACCTGATCGCCGACAAATTCGGCGCCTGGGCGCCGGCCGAGTTGCCGTACGACGACATGCTCAACACCGCGTTTCCCTGGATCGCGGTGCTCTTCGCCGGATTTTTTCCCGCGCTCAGCGAAGAGTTCATGTCGCGCGCGTTCTCGATCCCGTTCTTCGAGAAAGTGCTGCGTTCCCGCTGGGCCGCCATCATCGCCGCAGGATTCATCTGGGGCTTCGGCCACGCCACCTATCCGAACCAGCCGTTCTACATCCGCGGCGTCGAAGTCGGTTGCGCGGGTGTGCTCATCGGATTCCTGATGATGCGCTTCGGCATCCTGCCGCTGCTGATCTGGCACTACACCGTCGACGCGCTCTACACCGCGATGCTGCTGCTGCGGTCGGGCAATAACTACTACATCGTCTCCGGTGGACTGGCCAGTCTCGTCTTCGCCATTCCGATGCTCGTTTCGATCGCGTTGTACGTTCGAAACAAAGGCTTCGTGCCGGACGACGATCTCTCGAACGAAGCGATCCCGATCAAACCGGTTCCCGAACGCGCCGCCGAGCCCGAACGGCCTGCGTTCACGTTTCCATCGATGCCGGTCACCGGCGTCAAGCTGCTCGTGTGCGTCGTCCTCGTCGCACTCGCCGCCGGCGCGATCGCGTGGAACCTTCCCTCGATCGACGACGCCGTCGATTACCGCATCACGAAAGAGGAAGCGAAGCGCATCGCCGCAACCGTTGGTCCGCCGCCCTCCGCCTCGATGCGAACCATCGCCACGCCGGTCGAAGGCTTCCGCTCGTGGGACCGCGGCTCCGGACGCGAGGAAGGCGGCGGTCCGGGCGACTTCGACAACATCGCCGTCGACTACCTCCTCCGCCACGGCATGTCGATGCCATCGCTGGTCGGCGTGATGCGCACGAAGATTCCGACCGCGACCTGGATGGTTCGCGACTTTGCGCCGCAGGTGAAGGACGAGTACTTCATCGAAGTCGATCCGCGCGCGTCACGCGTGGCCGGCTATCACAAATATCAGGATGAACGCCGCCCCGGACCGCGCCTCGAACAGCCGCAGGCGCTGGCGATCGCGCAATCCGCGTTCCCTCGCTTCGGCGCCGACGCGCGCGCGTTCGACCTCAAAGAAGCGCTCAACTTTCAGCAGCAGAACCGCCGCGACTGGCTCTTCCACTTTCAGGAGCGCACGCCGCTCGCTGCCGACGCCTGGCGCCGCATCAGCGTGCGCGTTGCCGGCGCCGAGGTCACGCAATTCACGACCACGGTCAAAGTCCCCGACAGCGTCTACCGCGAGCCGACCACATTGCTCAACATCATCTTCACGCTGCTGCGCCTCCTCGGCGTGCTGGCTATCCTCTCGCTCGTCGTAGCCGGCTTCGTCATCGCCCTGCGCCGCCAGCGCTTCCCCTGGCAGCGCGCGCTGCGCTGGACGCTGGCCCTCGCCATCATCCCGATTTTCTACGAGGCGGCGCGCTGGGAGACGTCGCTTTTCAACTACAACACGTCGATCACGTGGCAGACCTTCATCACCAATCAGACCATCAACATCATCCGCAACGTCGGCCTGCACCTCGGCATGATTTTCCTTGCTGTGGCCGGCCTCGCCTCCGCTTATCCCGAGGCGTTCCACCTCGGCCGCCGCGATTCGCGAGCACGCCTCGGCCGATCGGCTGCGATCGCCGCGCTGACCGCGATCAGCGTCGCCGTCCTGTTCCGCATTGCCGAACAAGCCATCGCGCTGCACTTCCCGGCGCTCAGCTCGGTGCACGGATTCAACGCCCCCGAGGCGGTCGCACTGCCGCTGCCGGCACTCGTCGGCATCCTGTCCACGACGATGCGAACGCTGACCGCGTGCGCTGTCTTCGGCCTCTTCATGCTCGCTCTTCGCGGATTCACCGCGCGTCCGTGGCTGCCCGCGACGATCGGCACGTCCGCCGTCTTCCTGGCCGCCCTCGACGCATCCGCAAATCTGAAGGAAACGCCGCTGATGCTCGCCTCGGCCGCCGTCACCGCCGCCCTGGCCTTCATCCTCATCCGTTACATCCTCGGCACGAACTTCCTCGCCTACCCGCTCACCATCGCCGTCTTCCTACTCCTCGGCAACGGCGCGGACCTATTGCAGAACCATCGACCGGATCTGACGGTGAACGGCATCATCGAGATCGTCATCGCGATCGTGCTGCTGATCTGGGCGGCGATGACGGGCGAATCCGACGCCGCTGCCGCGGCGTAGAAGAAGCGTGTTCAACGGCTACCACTTCGTCACGCACTGGCGCGTCCGAGGCAACGTCGGCGAAATCATCGACATCCTCAAAGACGCCGAGGACCTGCCACGCTGGTGGCCCTCGGTCTACATCGAGGTGAAAAAAAGGGGCGACATCGTCGAGCTCTACACCAAAGGCTGGCTCCCCTACACGCTGCGATGGAGTTTCCGGGTTCTCGAAAGCCGCTCGGACGGCTTCGTCATCGAAGCCTTCGGCGACTTCGTCGGCCGCGGCGAATGGCTACTGACGCAGGATGGCGATAACGTCGACATCACCTACGACTGGCGCATCCGCGCCGAGAAACCGCTTCTGAAACTCTTCACCCCGATCCTGAAACCAATCTTCGCCGCCAACCACCGCTGGGCCATGTCCCGCGGCGAAGAGAGCCTGATCATCGAGCTCGCGCGAAGACACGGTGAGCCGCACGGCGAACCGCCGAAGGCGACGTTCCGGTAAGGCCGTTCTCCGTCTCTCCGCGCACTCCGCGTGAACCGTTTCCCTTTGGATCGACGAGCCGCATTGAAGAACCCCCTCGAACAGGTCAAGATCGTTCATGGAGGCTTCCGGGCATGGCTATGAAAACCGAATCACCAGGCAAATGCACTTTGTGCGGCGCGTCCCTTTCGAAACGTCAGATTCTTCATCATTTGTCGAAATGCGCGTACGCCGATGGAAAGAACATCGCGGCCGTCGTACAGCTTCGAGTCGACATGCCCGGCACTCCGTTCTGGCTGGATCTTGATGTCAAATCGAACGCCACGTTGCGCCACCTCGATGACTTCCTCCGAAACATATGGCTGGAGTGTTGCGATCATGTCAGCTCGTTCGAAATAGGCCAGACCCGGTACATGGTGGTCATGAGCGACGGCTTCTTCGGGCCGGAGCCGAACGAGCGCAGCATGAACGCGCGTCTATCGGCAAGCTTGCCGGCCGCGGGCAGCGGGTTCTCTTACGAATACGACTTCGGTTCGACGACTCATCTTCGCCTCAAGGTAGTCGCGCACCGAGAGGCACCCAGCCGCCGAGAGAGCGTGAGGCTTCTCGCCAGAAATGACGATCCGATTTGGCTATGTGCCGCATGTCAACGACCGGCGAGTTCAGTATGTGCATACTGTTATGAGGTTGACGCATTGCGAAGCACATATCGAAGACCACGAGTGCGGTGACGAGGCGATGCTGCCCATCGTGAACTCGCCCCGAATGGGCGTGTGCGCTTACACAGGCGGCGACTGATGACGTCATTCACACGCCTCGCGTGAACCGTTCCTCGGAAATTGGATCGAGATGACAGCGATCGCTCGCTCCGTCCTTACCTATGCTATACTTCGTAAGGAGATCTCCGCCATGCCGACTTCGACCATCACCAGCAAAGGCCAGACGACGGTGCCGAAGGAAGTCCGAGAGGCTCTCGACGTCGACGCGGGGGACAAGCTGAATTGGGAGATCCTCGGCGGCCGCGTCGCCATTACGACCGAACGGCCGGCGTTCTTCCGCTGGGAAGGCGTGGTCAAGCATGGTCCGCGCGACGTCGTCAAAGCCGTACACGAGGCTCGCAAGCGCAGAGGACGTATCTGAGTGCAGCGCATCGTGGTCGATGCGAACGTGTTGCTGTCGTTCATCGTCGATCGCGATGAGAAACAGCGCGGTGCGGCGAGAGCGCTTCTCCAGCACGCCGCGGACGGCGAGCTCGTGGCGATCGTGCCGCATTTCGTGATCTTTGAGGTCGTATACGTGCTTCAGAGCACATACCGAATCGCCGCGGCCGACATTAACCCGATGATTCGGGATCTCATCGCTCTGCCTGGGCTGCTACTGATTGATGACTGTCCATGGAAGCGCACCCTGGACTCGTGGCCCGATCCTCTCTCCTCCCTCGCCGATGCCGCGATCGCCGCCGTCGCCCTGACCAACGGGTACGACGCGGTCGCGACCTTCGATCGCAAGCTCGCGAGGCGGCTGGCTGACTTCGGCGTGCCGGCGTATTGGTAAGAGTGCGCTGTGTCACACCCAGTCGTGACGTGGTGTCCCGAACGAAGCTGCGGCGCCCGATCAGAATGACAGGATCGACTTTCCGCGTTGGAGCGAACCGTGAAACTTGGAATTGAAGACTTTGAGTACTCGCACCTGTACGACAACGGCCGGCTGCAGGAGCTGGCGCTGGCGTTTGACCGGTATCTGCTGGCGAGCGACGCGGCGCTGTTTCAGCGGTTCGAGTCGTATCGGATCGGGATGCAGAGTGGGATCGCGTCCGGCGGGTTGACCAAGCCGGAGGAGTCGGCGCTGCTCGTTGCGGCCAGCCGTCCGCTGGGGAAGTTTCTGGAGCAGCTGTTTCAGACCGACGCGGCGGCGATCGTCGCGCGGACTCAGCGGGATGCCGAGGTGGCGCGGTTCAAGAAGGAAGTGGTGGCGAAGAGGGTGGCCAAGGTGGCCGGAGTTCCGGAAGGCGATCGGAGTGCTGCGGTCGAGGTTCTGATTCGCACCATCGCGCCGGGGCAGGAGCGCGATCCCGAATACGCGATCGCCGTCACCGCCAACCGGTTGCTCGACATCGAGCGGGAGTATCCGCGTGGCGCGAAGGCGGTGACGCCGTCACCGCAGACGCGGGCCGCGCTGGCGCAGCTGCGCGACGAGTTGCGCGCATCGGGCGCGTTCGAAGACGCTATCGTGAAACGGGAGTACGTCGAGTCGAACGAGGCCATCGCGCGCGAGGCGGCGACAGTCCACGCCCTCGGCGATCTGCTCGTCGACTGGCTGGCAGTGCAGTGGAAGGCGGGGCGGTTTGAGGATTGGACGTCGTTCCGGCTGCCGAAGCCGCTCGTGTTCGATCACCTCGTCGCGACCAAACGCGTCGACGAAAACAGCGTCGTCGGTCCCCCTGACGAGTACCGCCGCCGCGACGGATTCAAGCTCACCGATCCGCGCATGACGGCGCGCGAGATCACCGACGAGGCGCACTACTGCATCTATTGCCACGAGCGGAAGAAGGATTCGTGCTCGACTGGGTTTCCTTCGGCTCCGCTCAGGACAGGCTCTGAGAAGGATGACAAATACAAGGTCAATCCGCTCGGCGTACCGCTGGCGGGCTGCCCGCTCGATGAGCGCATCGGCGAGATGAATGCGCTGCGCAAAGACGGCGACTCCATCGCCGCGCTGGCCATCGTCATGATCGACAACCCGATGTGCCCAGGCACCGGCCATCGCATCTGCAACGACTGCATGAAGTCGTGCATCTTCCAGAAGCAGGACCCGGTCAACATCCCGCAGATCGAGACCGGCGCGCTGACCGACGTGCTCTGGCTGCCGTGGGGCTTCGAGATCTATTCGCTGCTGACGCGCTGGAATCCGCTGCACGTGCGCCACCCGATGGCCCTCCCCTACAACGGCAAGAACGTCCTCGTGGTCGGCCTCGGGCCGGCCGGCTACACGCTCGCACACTACCTCGCGAACGAAGGCTTCGGGGTCGTGGCCATCGACGCGCTGAAGATCGAGCCGATTGACAGCAAATGGCTGCGCGAACCGATCCGCGATGCGCGCAAGGTTCTTTGGGAAGAGCTCGACGAGCGCATCCTGGCTGGCTTCGGCGGCGTCTCGGAGTACGGCATCACCGTGCGCTGGGACAAGAACTTCCTCAAGGTCATCCGCATCGCGCTGGAGCGGAAGAACAACATCCGCGTGTACGGCGGCGTCCGATTCGGCGGGACGCTGACCATCGAGGATGCCTTCGACACCCTCGGCATCGATCACATCGCCATCGCCGCAGGCGCCGGCACGCCGACCATCGTGCGGATGAAGAACAACCTCATTCGCGGCATCCGCAAGGCCAGCGATTTCCTGATGGCGCTGCAGTTGACGGGCGCGGGGAAAAAGTCGGCCATGGCAAACCTGCAGGTGCGCCTGCCGGCGGTGGTCATCGGCGGCGGACTGACCGCGATCGATACAGCCACGGAGCTGTTCGCGTACTACCCGCTGCAAGTCGAGAAGATCCTCGATCGCTACGAAACGCTCTCCGTTGAATTCGGCGAATCGGTCGTGCGCGGCGGATACGACGGCGAAGAGCAAATCATCCTGGACGAGTTCCTCGCTCACGGACACGCTGTACGCGCGGAACGCCTGCGCGCACGCGAAGCCGGTGAGGATCCGGACTTCATCCCGCTCGTCCGCGATTGGGGCGGCGTAACCATCGCCTATCGCAAGTCGATCACCGACGCGCCTGCGTACCGGCTCAATCACGAAGAGGTGATCAAGGCCTTCGAGGAAGGGATCGCGTACGCGGAGAGCCTCTCGCCAATCGAAGCGGTTGCGGACGAATTCGGGCACGTGAAGTCGCTCCTCTTCGAGAAGCAGATCGTCGAAGACGGACGCTGGAAGGATTCGGGCACGATCATCGAGTTGCCCGCGCGCAGCGTGATGGTGGCGGCGGGAACGAGCCCGAACGTGATCTACGAGAAGGAGCATACCGGCACGTTCAAGCTCGACAAGTACGGACAGTTTTTCCAGAGCTTCGCGACGTCCGACAATGAATTGATCGAAGTCGACGGCAACACGGAAACGGGATTCTTCACCTCCTACCAGCGCGGCACGAAACGGATCACGTTCTATGGCGACAACCATCCACGCTACGCCGGCAACGTCGTCAAGGCGATGGCGTCGGCGAAGGATGGGTATCCGTTCGTGACGAAACTCTTCGCGCGCGAATTGATGTCGCTCGATCGGTCAGCCGAGGCGCAGGAGATGCGTGAGGCGCAATGGAGCGATCTCCTGCGCACGCTCGATGACGGATTGCTCCCGGTCGTGCATCAGGTCAATCGCCTGACGCCGACGATCGTCGAAGTGGTCGTTCGCGCGCCCTTCGCGTCGCAGCACTTCGAGCCGGGCCAGTTCTTCCGGCTGCAGAACTTCGAAGCAAACGCTCCGGTCGTCGACGGAACGAGCCTGACGATGGAAGGGATCGCGCTGACCGGCGCGTGGACTGACCCGGAGCGCGGACTTTTATCGCTGATCGTCCTCGAGCTCGGCGGATCGTCGCGGCTCTGCGCGCAACTGAAAATCGGCGAGCCGGTCGTGGTCATGGGCCCCACCGGCGCGCCCACCGAAATCCCGCGCAACGAGACCGTGCTTCTCGCCGGCGGCGGCCTCGGCAACGCCGTCCTCTTCTCGATTGCACGCGCGTTCAAAGAAGCCGGCTGCAAGGTCGTCTACTTCGCCGGCTACAAGAAGAAGGACGACGTCTTCAAACGCGACGAGATCGAGGCCGGCACCGATCAGGTGATCTGGTCCGTCGACGCCGGCGATCCGATCGCGCCGCGCCGTCCGCAGGATCGCGGCTTCACCGGCAACATCGTGCAGTCGATGCTGAACTACGCGCAGAACGCGCCGGAAATCGATCTCACCTCCGTCCAAAGACTCATCGCCATCGGCTCCGACGGCATGATGCGCGCCGTCAAAGACGCGCGGCACGGCGTCCTCGCGCCCTACCTGAACACCGACCATGTCGGCATCGGCTCGATCAACTCCCCAATGCAATGCATGATGAAACAGGTCTGCGCGCAATGCCTCCAGCGCCACGTCGACCCGATCACCGGCAAGGAGACGTTCGTCTTCTCCTGCTTCAACCAGGACCAGCCGCTCGATAGCGTCGACTTCACCAACCTGCGCGCGCGCCTGCGCCAGAACACGGTCGTGGAGAAGATGACGAATCTGTGGTTGACGCGGCTGCTGGCGAAAGCGAATGCGAACGTGGCCGAGGTACCATTGGGGACGTCATGAAACACGAGCTGACGCCGCAACAGGAAGACGCCATCGAAGAGTCGTTCGCACAAATTGGGCGAGGCGAGTTCGTGACCGCCAAGGAACTGCTCGACGAGTTGCGCGCCATACGCGAACGAAGTGCGAGCCGGAGACCTTATGACCCAACATCCCATTGAGACCGAAGAAGAAGTAGCGCTGAGTCCAGAAGAACTCGCGGAGGTAAACGCGGGCATTGAAGAAGCCGAACGCGGCGAAGGAATGGATACATTCGAGTTCCTCAAACAGCTTCGTGAAGGAACGTGGCGCGACAGATCTGCATAACCGTTCCGCGTGCGCTGCGGCAAGTCGCCCGCATCCGAGCGTGGTGGCAAAAGAACCGTGAAAAAGCGCCGCTTGCGTTTGACGAGGATTTTGATGAAGCGGTTGATCTGCTCTACGCGCATCCCGAGGTCGGCGTCGTCGTGCATGGAACACGCGGCGTGCGGACTCGCCGCATCTACCTGCCGCGGGTTCGGTATTACATCTACTATCAGGTAACCCCGAACGCAATTTTCATCGTGGCGGTGATCCAAGCCTCCCGCCGCCCGCCCCGCGGCCTGTGAAACAATCCCCGCCGATGTTCGACCTCCCGCCCGACACGAACGAAGTGATCGTGCGCCTCTTCGCGGCTGCGGCGATCGGCGCTTGTATCGGGCTCGATCGCGAAGTGCGGCGGAAGCCGGCGGGGATGCGGACGCATGCGTTGGTGGCGCTTGGGTCGGCGCTGGTGACACTGGTCGTCGTGCGGTTCGATCCGGCGGCGTTACATGTGGACGCGATCAGCCGCGCCATTCAGGGGATCATCGCCGGCGTTGGATTCCTTGGCGGCGGCGCGATTCTGAAGGCCGAGCATGAGATGGTGAGCGGACTTACGACGGCCGCCTCAATCTGGCTGGTGGCGTCGCTGGGGATTGCATGCGGCGTGGGGCAGTGGGTGGCCGCGCTGATTGCGCTCGCGTTCGCGCTGATCATCCTCATCGTCGGCGGTCCGGTTGAAGGCCTCGTGCATCGCGTCGCCAGCCGCCGGAAAATGCCGCCGGACTTGCAGAATCCGAGTTAGTCGAGGATGGCGTTCGCGCACTCAGCCGCATGCGAGAAGTGACACGCGTGCGCGCCGGGAAACAGCGTCAGATTCGCGATCGACTTGCGATCGACGAGCGGATCGCGTTCGCCGGCGAACATCTCCAGTAGCGGCGCGGCGTGGCGGATGTCGGCGGCATAGCGGCGGTAGGTTGCGAACCAGCGCGCGAGGCCGGAGCGCCAGTAGGCGCGGATGACGTAGGCGTAGAGCGCGAACGGCTCGCGGAACGAATCGATGATGAGCGCATCGAGCAGACGGATGGGATGGCGCGGCGACCAGAGCGGACCGATGCAGACGGCGCGTTTCACGATGTCGGGACGCAGCCGCGCGAGCTGCGCGACAGCGCTGCAGCCGAGCGAGTGCCCAATCCAGGTCGCGCCGCGGATCGACAGCGCGTCCGCCCATTCCGCGAGAATCATCGCGTGCTGCTCGGCGCCGACCGAGGGGCCATCGATGCTCTCGCCGAATCCGGGGAGGTCGGGCGCGATCGGATGCGCGCCGCGCGCGTAGAGCGCTCGCGCGAAGCGGCTGAAGTAGGCGCTGGACATGCCGAGGCCGTGAATGAGGACGACGTCGCGCCGGCGTCCGGAGGCGCGGTGGGCGATGCCGTTCGTCCAGCCGGAAAGTCCCCAGGAAAAAGCCGGCTCGGCGACGCCGTGCACGACATCCACCTCGTCGAGAAACGACAGCAGCGCGTCGTTGAACGCGCGCGGGTTCTCCCACATCGGCACGTGTCCGGCGCGCGGAATCACGCGCAGTTTCGCGTGCGGCATTTCGTCGAGCATCTGCTTCGCGTAGGTCAGCGGGACGAGCGGGTCGTGTTCGCCCCAGACGAGCAGCACCGGCATTGCGAGCTTGCTCATGAGCGGACGCGCGTCGTCGCGCAGGAGGCGCGCGAAGGCGACCGCGAGCGCGGTGGGACCAGCGCGAAAAAGGTCGCGCGCGAGTACGAGGAGGAACGATCGCCAGCCGTGCGGCATGGCGATGTTCTCGATGTGTGCGCCGGGCGTGATCTCGAACGGGATGCCCGTGGAATCGATCAGGATCAGCGACCGCACGAGATCGGGTCGGCTGGCCGCGAGGTGGATCGCAATCTGTCCGCCGAGGGAGTTGCCGGCGAGGTGAACGGGGCCGTCGAAGGAGGACTCGATCCAGCGTGCAAGCAGCGCAGCGATGTCGTCGAACTTCAGCGGCAGCTTGCTGCGGCGAATGAAAAAACGATTGCGTCCGAAACCCACCAGATCGACGGCGGAAACGAGGTAGCGCTCGGCGAGAACATCAATGTTGTGCCGCCACCAATCGGACGAGCCGCCGAGCCCGTGCAGCAGAACGAGCGGCGCGCCACTGCCTGCGCGCGTTTCCCAGAACGTGAATGGCGGCAGGTCGACGCGGCGGTGAATCGGCACGGCGTGAGACTACCGCCGCATCCGTCCTTCTTCGACCATGAGACAGCGGTCCTGCACCACTTTGATGCCGGCCTCAGCCAGCCGCTGCGCGGCTTCATCGTTGCGGATGCCGAGCTGGAACCAGACGCTCTTCGGCTTGGCGGCGAGGATGTCGTCAACATGCGGCGGGATGTCGTTGGGACGTCGGAAGACGTTAACCATATCGATCGGACGCGCGACGTCCGCGAGCTTGCGGAAAACCGGTTTACCGAGGATCTGCGTGACCTCGGGGTAATAAACAGGAACGGGAATGATGTCGTAGCCGGCCTCGGCCATGTGCGCCGGAACGTAGTAGCCGGCCTGATCGGCGTGCGACTCGGGCTTGATGCCGAGCACGGCAATCGTTTTCGTCTCGCGAAGCAGCGAGGCGATTCCGGCGGAGTCATTAATGAGGTTTGTTTTCCAGTCGGTCATGGCCGGGCAGAGTAGCAAAAAGTACGCTACCGTATCGCTATCGAGCTCTATCGTCACACGGAATAACTAAATTGGCGCGGCGTTGTCCTTCGCGTTCAACGCAAGTCAAATCCAGGAAAAAGTGAGGTCTACGACCGGATGAAACGCGCAGCTTTTGCCGCTCTCTTGTTCATCGCCCCGCTCATTGCGTTCGCCTCAGCGCCGACGCAGGCCGTCATCGTGATGACGAAGCCGAGCACCCACTTCGCCGCCAAATCGCTCTCGGCGATGTTCGATCCGAACATCAGCGCTGACGAGCGCGACCTCCGCGAACTGCCCGGCATCAACGGCTTCGCGGCTAATCTGAGCGATGACGAGATCGCCGCGCTGAAAGCGTCCGGTACGACCATCTCGATCGAACCCGACCTGGAGCGCCACGCGTTCGCGGACAGCGTGACTGCCGGCCAGCAGACGACACCCTACGGCGTAAATGATGTGAACGCTCCCGCGGTCTGGCCGGTCACGCGCGGCAAGTCGCTGGCGAACGGTCCGGCCATTCACGTGGCCATCATCGACACGGGCATCGACTACCGCCACCCGGAGCTCGCAGCAGTCTTCAAAGAGGGGTTCAACTTTGTTGCCCGCACCTCCGATCCGCTGGACGATAACGGTCACGGATCACACGTGGCCGGCATCATTGCCGCCGCCAATGACGGCGCAGGCGTGGTGGGCATTGCGTCAGACGTAGATATCTACTCACTGAAGGTTTTGAACGCATGCGGTAGCGGACGGACAAGCGACATCATTCAGGCTGTGCAGTGGGTCGTGGATAAGAAGAAAGCGATTGGCGGAAACTGGATCATCAATCTGTCGCTCGGATCGGACACGGAGTCGGACAGCGAGCTGGCCGAATTCCAGACCGCTTCGGACGCCGGAATACTGGTCTTCGCAGCGTCAGGGAACGGCTATAGCGGCACAGACGGGCTGGCGTATCCCGCCGGTTATCCGAGCGTGGTGTCTGTAGGCTCCGTCGACTCGACGAACAAAGTGTCCAGTTTCTCTCAGCGCGGCACAGACTTAAAGGTCGTTGCGCCCGGAGAAGACGTTCTCTCTACGTTCACCGACGGACAGGTGACATCGGGCGGCGTCAGCGTCGTGGCGCGCTTTGCTGAAGGCTTTGACAAGGATGGCAATCCCATCTGTCTGTCCAATGGACCCGTAACGGCAGCGACCGTTTTCGCCGGAAGCGGAGCGCCAAGCGAGTACCCAGCCGGGACAGCCGGTAAGATTGCGCTCATCCAGCGGGGAGGCACAGATCCAGCGGATCCGACCGGCTTCTTCTTTGTCGCCAAGGCGAAATACGCCAAAGCGGCTGGTGCGGTGGGAGTAGTCCTTATCAACATCATCGACACCGCAACCAATGAACCCCGGCCGTTCATCAGACCTGCGATCACCCCGATTACTCAGACCGATGTGGCTAAGGTCGTACCTCTGGCTCTGGTTTCGATCGAGGATGGCGCAGCACTGAAAGCCAAGGTTGGCTCCTCGCTTTCCATGACATTCAACAGCACCGGCTCCACCAATACGTATGAGGTGCTCGACGGTACGTCGATGGCCTGCCCGCACGCTGTTGGCGCTGCGGCCCTGGTATGGGCTGTTTCTCCTAACTCCACCGCCACCAATGTTGCCACGGCGCTCGAACAAACCGCCAAAGACCTCGGCGATTCAGGCAAAGACACGATTTATGGCTTCGGTCTCGTCAACGCCTTCGATGCAGCCAAGATGCTCAACCCGGCTGCATTCGGGTCCGGCGCGACTCCGGTAACCGGACCGGTGCACGGACGGATGGCCGGGCGTCGCGGACACTGACGTCATTCCGACTCATCCTCAAGCGGCGCCTGCGCGCGCCGCTTTTTTTTGACCGGCCTGTCCCTGACGTCAAGGTGTATCCTCGCCAGTAAAAGAGGAGAAAGCATGAAACGGTTCATTCTGGGGACAAGTCTTATCTGCCTTGCCGTTTTCAGCACGTCGTACACGCGGCCTGCACATGCACAGCCGCGCTACGGATGGGACGACCGCTACTACGTCTACGATTCGTCGTATGCCTGCGGCTTGGAAGTCGGTCATGACATCCGAACTTGCGGGGGCGCCAGCAGTCAAGGTGGCAACCTCAGTGCTCCGTTCAAACATACATACATGGTTGAATGTAGCAGCGGACTCATCGTTGATGATAATTACTATTTCTACTGCCCTACCACAGGACCCTGGATCCAATGGGGTTGCCCAAGCCTCTACGTTCCCTGTTGAGATATTCACAGCCCGACGCACGTCACCCTTACCGCGTGCGAAGCGGCCATCAAGTTAGAGATTGGTCTGAACTTGGTTCGAAAGCGCGGCGCCTGCGGGCGCCGCTTTTTTATTGGTAGAATCCGCCGTCCACTTCAAACGAGGACCCGCAATCATGAAACGCGCCGCGTTCGCCATGCTTCTTCTGTTCGTTTCCTCGGCTGCATTCGCGCAGCAGACGCAGCGCTTCATCGTGGGGATGAAATCCGATGCGGTGCACGCGGCGAAGCGCGCTGCGTTTGCGGACCGCATCACGGAAGATTTTCGCTATCTCGATTCGTTCGTCGCGAATCTGACCGACGCCGAGGCGCAGACGCTTCGGAACGATCCCTCGGTTCGGTACGTGGAGAGCGCGGACATCCTGTTTTTCGCGCTGGATGCGCCGGGGGGAGCGAAGCGCGTCAGTCCGATGTCGCATCCCGTCAACGCGCAGGTCACGCCGTACGGGATCACCATGGTTCACGCTCCGAACCTCTGGCCGATTGCAAAGGGCGACGGCATCAACGTGGCCATCGTCGATACGGGAATCGACTACACGCATCCCGAGCTGAAGGATCACTACCAGGGCGGCTTCAACGCCGTGACCGGAACGAACGACCCGAGGGACGATGACGGACACGGAACGCACGTGGCGGGAACGATCGCCGCGGCCGACAACGGCATCGGAGTAGTCGGCGTCGCGCCCAACGTCAAGATCTGGTCAGCGAAGGTGCTTCATCCGAGCGCGAGCGGCCAGGCCACCGGCAGCAACGCGCAGATCGCGGCAGGCCTGAACTGGGTGCTCTCGAAAAAGGCTGCAATCGGCGGCAACTGGATCGTCAACATGTCGCTCGGGCAGTGCACCGACATTTCTGTCAGCGACAAGTGTTCTCTGACGCCTTCGCTGGAAATGGAGGACGCCTGTCAGAAACTCGCGGACGCCGGCGTGCTGGTCTTCGCCGCAAGCGGCAACGACTCGACGGACAAACATGCGGCGAGCGTCAGCTATCCCGCCGCGTTTCCGAGCGTCATCGCGGTCGGCGCGATCGATTCGACGCAGAAGATTGCCAGCTTTTCGAATCAGGGTCCGGAGATCGCGGTCGCGGCTCCGGGAGTGGGCGTGTTCTCAACCTTCATCGTCGGCCAGGGAGTCAACGCCTTCCTGACGACGCCGGATGCGTTGTTCGATAACTTCGCGCTGACGGGATCGGGCAAAGGGACGCAGAACGGTCAATACGTTTACTGCGGCCTCGGCGCTACGGCCGCCGATTTTCCGGCCTCAGTCCAGGGGAAAGTCGCGCTGATTCAGCGCGGAAGCGCGACCTTCAACCTCAAGACGAAGAATGCAATCGCGGCCGGCGCGAAAGCGGTCGTGATCTACAACTGCTCGATCGCCGCGACGCCGTCGACGTGCGGCAGCGATACGTTCGGCGGATGGACGTTGATCGGAAAAGTGAATGCGACCACCGGCCAGAAAGATCCGGCCTGCGATAACGGCACAAGCACCAATTGCAAGGATGATCCGGCCGATCTCGCCTTCGCGTGGCCGGTAGACATCGGCATCTCCTATGCGGACGGCGAGTCGTTGCGTACCGCTTCCACCGCATCGGCGCTCACCGCAACGACTCTCGTCGACGACTACGAAACCGAGAGCGGAACGTCGATGGCGTCGCCGCATGCGGTCGGAGTGGCGGCGCTGGTGTGGAGCGTGGCGCCAACCGCGTCTGCGTCCGCCGTCAAGTCCGCGCTCTTCAATTCGACGACCGACCTCGGCGCGACAGGCCGAGACAATACGTTCGGCTTCGGCCTTCTCGACGCGTATGCTGCCGCGAGGTTGCTCAATCCCGCCGCCTTTACGGTCAAAGCGCGCCTGCCGGGACGGCGCGGACACTGATAAAAACTCATGAAAAAACTGCTGATCCTCTCGCTGCTCCTCGCTCCTTCCCTGTTCGCTGCTTCCGAGACGCATCGCTACATCGTCGCCACGACCAGTGCACCGCGGCTCATGAAGCAGATCCACGTTTTGAGCACACCGGGCGAGGTGACCGCGCGCAATGTACGGACGTTCGATGCCATCGACGGATTCGCCGTCGACCTCACCGATGCCGAGGCGGAGGAGATGCGCAAGTCGGTCGGCGTGCGCTACGTCAGCCGTACGATCGCGATTCACGCGGCTGACAGCGTCGCGTCGCGGCGGCTCGTGCCGCACGTTGAAGCGTCGCCGCTGGCGGCGAAGCAGACCATCCCGCCGAATGTCGATCTTCTCCACGCGCGCGACCTCTGGCCGCTCACGCGCGGCGGCAACGTCAACATCGCCATCTTCGATACCGGCGTCGACTTCCTCCATGCCGACCTCGCGGCGAACATCGCCGGCGGCTACAACACGTTTACGAAGCAGAACGACTACAACGACGACAACCTGCACGGCACGCACGTGGCCGGGATCATCGGCGCGCTCGACAACAATCTCGGCATCGTCGGCGTCGCCCCGGCTGCGCACATGTATGCGGTGAAAGTGCTCGATGAGACAGGCAGTGGATCCGACGAAAACATTGTCGCCGCGGCCGGATGGGTCCTGGCTGCGAAGCACGCGAAAGGCGGCAACTGGATCGTCAGCATGTCGCTCGGATCGCACGAATCGACGCCCGCCGAGGAAGAGGCGTTTCGGCAGTTGAATGTCGAGGGAGTGCTCTGCATCGCCGCGTCTGGGAACGACGGCGGGTTCTACGACATGCTGTATCCGGCCGCGCTGCCTGGCGTCGTCTCCGTCGGCGCCATCGACAACAACAAAGTGAGGGCCGACTTCTCCAACGTCGGACCGACGCTCAACGTCGTCGCGCCGGGCGTTTCGATTCTCTCCACGCTGCCGACCGGATCCGTTCGCCGCGCCGCTGCGAACCTCACGGATGGAACCGTAGTACCAGCCGCGGTGATCACGGGTACCGCGTTTGGCGACGTCACCGGCGAGTGGGTTTACTGCGCGTACGGCGCGATCGGCGACTTTCCGCCCGAGACGAACGGCCGCATCGCCGTGATCTCGCGCGGCATGCAGATTACGTTTTCGGAAAAGGTGCGCAACGCGCGCGCGGCCGGAGCGATCGGCGCGGTCATCATCAACAACACCCTCTCCAACATCACCACCTGGACGCTGATCACGTCGATCTGCGAAGGGCTGCAGTGCCACGACAATCCCGCCGACCTCGCCTACGGCTGGCCGGTCGTCGTGACGATGTCGAACGCGGACGGCACGCGGCTTATGGAAACCGCGAAGGGCAAGCCGATCACCATCTCGGCGTACCTCGACGACTACGGAAGCCTCAGCGGAACGTCGATGGCCACGCCGCACGTGACGGGCGTGGCCGCGCTGGCGTGGTCGCTGGCGCCAACCGCCACCGCCAAGCAGGTCGCCGCTGCGCTCCGCGGTTCGGCCGTCGACCTCGGCACACCCGGCGTCGACACGCTGTACGGTTTCGGCATGGTGGACGCCGTCACCGCCGCACATTGGCTTGCGCCGGCCGCATTCAGACTTCCGCCGCGGCCCGACCTCCGCACGCACGCCGCGCATTGACCTGGAAGCGCGGGCATCTTGCCCGCTGTCGAGCACGATTTTGCCAAGTGCGGCGGGCGAGACGCCCGCGTTCCCAGCGGGTGCATATACTCGCCGTGCGTGCCTGACCCTCGCTCGATTTATGACCAGCGCCTGACGAACCGCCGCGCCGAGGCCGCGGCGTTGCGCGCGAACGAACGCATTGTCAGCATCGCACGCATCGTCTGCTTCCTCGCCATCATCGCGATCGCGGTGTTGCACTTCAGCGCGTGGATCGCCGTCCCGATCGTCGCGTTCGTCGTGCTCATCGTCACGCACGATCACCTCATACGCCGCCGACGCCGCGCCGAGGCTGCGGCGCGCTTCTGCGAGCGCGGCATCGAGCGCGTGAGCGGCACATGGCAAGGCAAGGGATTCGACGGCAGCAAATTCGCCGAGGTACATCATCCTTTCGCCGCCGATCTCGACGTCTTCGGTAAAGGTTCGCTGTACGAGTTGCTCTGCATGGCGACCACTGCCGCAGGACGAGCAACCCTTTCGCGCTGGCTGCTGAATCCCGGCGACGTGAACGCGGCCGAGATTCGCGAACGGCAGTCCGCGGTCGATGAGTTGCGCGATTGCATCGAACTGCGCGAGGAGATGTTCATCACGACGTCCGAGGTTGCGAGCGAAGTCGAGGAAGCGAGGCTCGATGAATGGTCGCGCGAGCCCGCGCTCCTCGGACGCGGCGAACGGATCGCGTCCATCGTCATCACCTCGCTGGCCGTCGTCGCATTCGCGATCGGAATCCCGTCGCTGATCTCGCGCCTCGTCAACGCCACGAATCCCGGCGCGATGCCGGTCTACTCACCGCTGGCGTCGCTGCCGCTCATCGTGATGATCATCATCGTCGGCGTCTTCGCGCGCAGCATGGCCGAGCGCGTGGCGAAGGTCGTCAGCGCGGTCGAACGCCGCGAACCAGCGCTGGCGCTGCTGGCGGGATTGCTCGACGTAATGGAAGCGCAGTCGTTTTCCGCACCACGTTTGATTGCCCTCCGATCAGCGCTGGAGCGAAACGGCGTCCCGGCATCGCGCCAGATCGAACGCCTGCGAAAGCTCGTGGTGCTCCTCGATGCGCGCCGCAACCAGTTCTTCGCGCCGCTCGCGTTGCTCTTTCTCTGGACGACGAATATCGCCTTCGCCATCGAACGCTGGCGCCTGGAGTCGGGCGCGGAGATCGTGCGATGGATCGACGCGATTGCCGAGCTCGAGGCGCTCCTGTCGCTCAGTTCATTCGCCTTCGAACATCCAACGTTCACGATGCCGGACATCATCGACGGCGACGCGCGTTTCGACGGCGATGCGGTCGGTCACCCGCTGATCCCCGACGACCGCCGCGTCGCGAACGACGTCCGCATCGGCGGCGATCTGCGCCTGCTCATCGTCAGCGGCTCGAACATGTCCGGCAAAAGCACGCTGCTGCGCGCCATCGGCGTCAACACGATTCTCGCGCTGGCCGGCGCGCCGGTCTGCGCCTCGCGCCTGCGCGTGACGCCGATGTCCGTCGGCGCATCGATCAGCCTCAACGACTCGCTGTCGGAAGGCGCCTCCCGCTTCTACGCCGAAATCCTGCGCATCCGCAACATCCTGCGCATGCCGCCGCCACTCCTTTTCCTCCTCGACGAAGTTCTCGGCGGCACCAACTCCCACGATCGCCGCATCGGCGCCGCCGCCATCATCCGCGGCCTGGTAACCCGAGGCGCCATCGGCCTGGCCACGACGCACGATCTCGCCCTCGCACAAATCGCCGACGACATGACGCCTCGCGCCGCCAACGTCCACTTCGAAGACCACCTCGAAAACGGCGCCGTGATGTTCGACTACCGCATGCGCCCCGGCGTCGTCACAAAGAGCAACGCGTTGGAGCTCATGCGCGCGGTGGGAATCGAGGTGTGAGGTGTGCAACACTCACAGTTGTCATGCGAACAACGATCGATCTCGACGACAAGCTCGTCAACGCGGCGATGAAGCTGACCGGCGCGCGGACGAAGAGCGAAGCTGTTCGCATCGCGCTGCAGCAACTCGTTCGATTGCGACCGAAGAAGAATCTCCTCGATCTCGCCGGAAAGATTCAATTCACGAACGCCTTCGATCACAAAGCGATGAGGAAGCTGCGCGAGTAGCGTGGCCGCGCGTGCTACGATTTTCGACATGGCAAACACCACTCGCGACCTGCTTGAACAAGCCTTGGAATTGCCGCTCGATGAGCGCGCCAGGATGGCGGCCGACCTGCTGGAAAGTCTGAGCGAAGCCGAGGAAGGCGTGGAGGAGGCGTGGAGCAACGAGATCCGCAGCAGGGTCGCGGCCGCGCGCGCAGGAGAGGTCGAGAGCACCGATTGGCGCGTCGTTCTTGACCGCGTCGAGAAAGACGTACTCGGTCGTTGAAGCCGCTGAAGATCATCGTTCCGGCGGAGATCGAGTTCCGCGAAGTGACGAGTTGGTACAGAGACCGCGATCCGCGAGTCGCCGACCGATTTGCAGCAGAGGCCCGGAAGACTCTTCAGCTCATCGAACAGTTTCCTCAGATCGGCGGACTCGTGTTCGGGATCGACGATCGCCACGTTCGACGCATGCCGATCCACGCCTTCCCCTACAACGTTGTGTTTGTCGACCTTGGCGATAGCATCGAAGTCGTGGCGTTCGCCCACCATCGACGCAGACCCGCGTATTTCATGGCGCGTCTGCGCAGGTCATAGCGACTCACCCATTCACCGCGGCCATGCTCGGATAGCGATCCCCAACCGCCACGCCCTTCGGCGCGACTTCGTCGATCTGCGCGAGATCAGCAGCAGTCAGTTCGAGGTCGACGGCGGCGATGTTCTCCTCCAGATGTCCGATGCTCTTGCTGCCGGGGATGGGGACGATATCGTCGCCTTGGGACAACACCCACGCGATCGCTAGTTGCGCGGGCGTCACGCCTTTGCTCCGCGCGATCTCTTCGATGCGGCGGACCAGGTCGAGATTGCGTTCGAAGTTCTCGCCCTGGAAACGCGGCGACTGCCGGCGGTAGTCGGTTGGTTCGAGGTCGTCGATCGTTTTGAATCTGCCGGAGAGGAAGCCGCGGCCGATCGGCGAGTAGGCGACGAAGCCGATTCCCAGTTCGCGCACGGTCGACAGAATCTCATCCTCGGGACCGCGGCTCCATAGCGAGTACTCGGTCTGCAGCGCCGTGATCGGATGCACCGCGTGGGCGCGGCGGATCGTCTGCGGCGCCGCTTCGGACATGCCGAGGTGACGGACCTTGCCGGCGCGGACGAGATCGGCCATCGCGCCGATCGTCTCTTCGATCGGCGTCTGCCGGTCGACGCGATGTTGATAGTAGAGATCGATGTGATCGACGCCGAGGCGTTGCAGCGACGCGTCGCAGGCCTTGCGGACGTAGTCGGCCTTGCCACTGATGCCGAGGAACGCGCCGTCTTCGCCGCGCATGTTGCCGAACTTCGTGGCCAGCACGACCTCGTCGCGCCGGTCGCGGATGGCGCGGCCGACCAGCTTCTCGTTCGTGAACGGGCCGTACATGTCGGCCGTGTCGAGAAAGTTGCAGCCGAGGTCGAGGGCGCGATGAATCGTAGCGATCGATTGCGCGTCATCGTGGGAGCCGTAGAACTCCGACATCCCCATGCAGCCGAGGCCGATGGCGGAAACTTCGAGGGATCGGCCGAGAGTTCGTTTCTTCAACCGCGCCGATCCTGATTCCGCAATGCCTCGCTTACTTCGCGCTCATCGCCCTCGGCCTGGCTCGGCTGGCGGTCGGTGCGCTCACCGGACTGCCGGCGGCCTTCCTGCGCTTCGCGCTTCGCGGGACGTTCCTTCGGTTCCACTCGGGACATGACGGCCTCCTGCCGCGGGTGCAGCAAACCAAGTGCCGTCATCGGAACTCGATCCAGTCGCTCATCCCCACCACGCGGCTCGACCTCTCGGTCTTTTGCTCATGCACGTAGATGCGCATGCGGATTGGACGCTTGAGCTCGGGATGCGACAGGACGCGGATGAGATCCTGCGTCAGCGTGACGGTGCCGCTCGGGCTCTGCACGTAGTTCGGACGCGACGGCGCGACGCCGATGGTTTTGTTCGGCGTGGGCGTCTCGAAGACGAAGTCGAGCCAGTAGGTGGACGGCCGGAAACCGCGGATGTCGTAATCGACGACGGCGTTGATGGTCGTCGACGGCGTCAGCTTGCTGCCGGGCATCGGCGTGATGCTTTTGACCGTCGCGGTCGCCGTCGGAACCTGCGCAGGCGCGTTGATGTCGCTCGTCTGCAACTCCCACGGCCCGACGCCCGTCATCTGCATCTCAGTGGCCTCGGGGAAGAAGAGGAAATGCATGACCCGCGGCGGATTCACATAGAAACTGCCGGCGGCATAACGCTTGGTGTTGGCGGCATTGGCGACCGAACCGAAGCCGAGGTCGACGGCGCCGGAGAGAATGGTCACGCGCTCCTGCCGCGGATGCGAGTGCGGCGGAATTGCCGATCCGGCCGGGATGCGCACGCGCATCGTGAACATGCCCTCGGCCTTCGGGCTCCCTTCGAGGATGGCCATCTTCGATCCCGGCGGCAGCGTCGGTGGCCCGTCGACCCACACCATCGCCTCGGGCGTCAGTCCGATGGGCGGGTCGGGCGTGGGCAGCGTCTGGGCGTTGAGTACCGAGACAGCGAGGAGGAAGGCGATGAGGACGGTGCGCATGGCTGAAGCTTACCGCCAGTTATCCACATCGATCTTCCACACACCCTGCTCCTTGACCAGCTTCGCAACACCGAAGCTCTTCGCCCCTCCGCCAGTCGGCGTTTTGCGGAGCTCGAGCGTGGTGCCGTCAGCATCGCGGACGCCGCCAACGACTTCGACCTTCCCCGGCGGCATGGTCTGCATGAACGCCCACGATCCCAACGCCGATTCGGTGAGCGGATTCGAACTCATTTCTTTGGCTACGGCGCTCTTCATCGACGCCGTCATCACACTCAGAAGCGCCTTCCCGTCTCTCGCATCGAGGCTGCGCCGGTACGCGAGATACGCAGCACCTTCCTCGCCGCCGCCCGCCGGCAGCATGCGTGCCGCTTCGAGCGCGTCGCTCGCCTTGCGCGCGGCAGCGAGCGCCGGCCCGCCCGGAATCTCGAATCCGTTCTGACCAACCGTCGTCAGAAAGCTGACGTCGTACTGCCAGACCAGCTTGAAGAACGAGTCCGCTTCTTTGATCCGCGAATGCCCGCCGATCCATCCGGCGCTCAGCCGCGACGGCTCGTACCAGAACTTCCGCGCCGTGATCGGCGTCGGCATCCCGAAGGCCTTGCTGAACACCTCGACCGTCTCGACCTCGTTCGCATCATTGATGAACAGCTCGATCCCGGTCGCGTCGCCGCTCTTCGACAACTGCCGAAACGACGGCTTCTCCCCGGAGAACTCCCCGCTGCTCTCCTCGGCCAGCATGCCCGCATCGAGCGCGCGATCGGTAATCAGCACTCGCGTCTGTTTGTCATGCGCGTTGTAACGCGCGTAGGCGTGATGCAGCGCCGTCGCCTGCCCGTTGACCGTGAGAGATCCGGACGCGTTACTCGGTTGCTCGGCCAGCGCATGCGCGGTCAGGAGAACGGTTGCGACGACGAACGCGGCCCGGCAAGTCCTCAGGAAGACCATGGTCACTCCTTCCGATGAATCGAGGCGCTGATGATAACGGAATGGCAGCGGACACGACCCTGTTGACATCGGCCGAGGAATGCATAAAAATTCACGTCGATGAATATTCATGCGCATGGAGACGGGCTTCGCAGACGCGACGAGATTCTTCGCATCGTCGGCGACCAGTCCGTTCACTCGCAGGATGAATTGCTGGCGCTTTTGAAGAAGCGCGGCTTCAAGGTCACCCAGCCGACGCTCTCGCGCGACCTGCGCGAGCTCGGCGTGGCCAAGTCGCCGAACGGCTACGTTACGCGCGATGCCTTTGCCGGCGGCGCGGTGGTCGCCTTCGCGCCGCGCGACGTCGTGGAGACGCGGCTGGAGCAGGCGGTCGATGAATTCGTCACCGGCGTCGATACCGGCGGCAACCTGGTTGTCATCCGCACCACCATCGCCAGCGCGCAGCCGGTGGCCAGCGCCATCGACGCCGCCTCCATCGACGGCGTCCTCGGCACCATCGGCGGCGACGACACCATCTTCGTGGCCTTCCGCACCCCGTCCGCGGCCTCGGCATTTGCCGAACGCGTGCGACGAACCATCGGCGTCCGCAAACGCAACGCCCGCTGAGTTTTTCCTGGAATCCAGACCATGACTGAAACGAACATCAATGCAAGGAAGCGTGTTGCCATCGTCGGCGCCACGGGTTACTCCGGCGCCGAGCTGACGGCCATCCTTGCCCGCCATCGCGACGTCGAGCTCGTCGCCCTCTTCTCGTCCAGCAGCACCGCGCGCGGACCGGTCACGCCGACGCTGCCGCAGCTCATCGCCGAGCCGTTCACGATGGAGGCGCTCGTCGCCGCGCAGCCGGAGATCGTCTTCCTCTGCACGCCGAACGAGGTCTCCGCCAATCTCGCGCCGCAGCTTCTCGACCACGGCATGAGGGTCATCGACCTCTCCGGCGCGTTTCGGCTGGAAGAGCCGTCGATGTATCCGACGTGGTATGGCTTCGATCACGAACGACCCAACCTGCTCGGCGAAGCCGTCTACGGACTGACCGAGTACTGCAACGGCGAGTTGAAGAAAGCGCGGCTGGTCGCCAATCCCGGCTGCTATCCGACGTCGATCCTGCTCGCGCTCCGGCCGCTGACATTCGCCATCGACCGCGAGCAGCCGGTCATCTGCGACTCGAAGAGCGGCGTCTCCGGCGCCGGCAAGAAGGCCGATCTCAACTTCTCCTTCGCGGAGCTGTTCGGCAACTTCAAGGCGTACGGCGTCGGCCAGCATCGCCACGAGCCGGAGATCCGCCAGCAGCTTCACCTCGGCGATCGCGCGCCGGTCGTCTTTGTCGCGCATCTGCTCCCGGTCCATCGCGGAATCCTCTCCACGATGCACGTCGGCTTCACGCACGCGATGACCGAGGCGCAGATTTCCGACGCCTACGCGCGGACGTACGCGAACGCGCCGTTCGTGCGCGTGCTGCCTGCCGGACAACTCCCGGAGTTGAAGAACGTCGTCAACACGCCGCGCGCGGAGATCGGCTTCCAACTACTGCAGGGCGGCCGCCGCGCGGTCATCGTCTCGGTCATCGACAACCTGCTCAAAGGCGCCGCCTCGCAGGCGGTGCAGAACTTCAACCGCATGTGCGGCTTCGCGGAGACGGAGGCGCTGCTCTGATGAACGTCATCAAATTGGGCGGAAGCCTTCTGGATGATCCGGTGCGGCGCGCCGAGGCGTTGAACGCGATTGCGGAGCAGTGGAAGAAGGGCGAGGAAATCGTCCTCGTTCACGGCGGCGGCAAACATGTCGACGCGAACCTGAAGCGCGCCGGCATTCCGAAGCGGACGTATGCCGGGCTGCGCGTCACCGACGACGCCACGCTCGACGTGGTCGTGGCCACGCTGGCCGGCTCGGTCAACAAAATGCTCGTCGCCGAACTGGCGGCGATCGGCGTGCGCTGCGCCGGCGTCAGCGGTTGCGACGCATCGACGCTCACCGCCGAACTGCACCCGTCGATCGATGGCGTCGACCTCGGCCACGTCGGCAGCGTCATCGGCGGCGATCCGACGCTCCTCCGCGCCATCGTGAGCTACGGAATCCTGCCGGTCGTTTCCTCCGTCGCCGAGGGTCCGAATGGAACGCTGTTGAACGTGAATGCCGACTCCGCCGCGGCCGCGATCGCCGTGTCGCTCGGCGCCGAGGAGTTGATTTTCATCACTGACGTCGCCGGCCTGCTCGATGCGGGCGGCAACGTCGTGGCCGAACTGCACGCCGACGAAGCGGAAGCGCTTCTCGGAACGGAAGTCGTCACCGGCGGCATGCGGCCCAAGCTGCAGGCCGCGCTGCACGCGCTCGGATCGGGCGTGCGGCGCATCACCATTGGAGAAGAGGGAGGTACGAACCTTGTTGCTGCATGACGAATCCCCCGCCGCCGTCGAAGAGCGCGAGAAGGCCTTCCTCCTCGGCACGTACGCGCGCACGCCGTTCCATCCGCGCAGCGGAAAAGGCGCGCGCATTACGGATGCCGAGGGGCGCGAGTATTGGGACCTGCTCGGCGGCATCGCCGTCAACGCCCTCGGCCATCGCCATCCGCGCCTGATCAAGGCGCTGCGCGACGAATCGAACGCGTTGCTGCACCTTTCGAATCTCTACTACCACCCGGCGCAGGGGCTGCTCGCGGAGCGCCTCGTGCGCGCTGCGGGACTCTGCCGCGCGTTTTTCTGCAACAGCGGCACCGAGGCGAACGAAGCGGCGCTGAAGTTTGCGCGCCTCGCCAATCCCGGCCGCGCCGGCATCGTCGCGCTCAACGAAAGCTTCCACGGGCGGACGATGGGATCGCTGGCCATGACCGGCCACGAGGCGTATCGCGCACCGTTCGAGCCGCTCGTTCCGGGCGTGACGTTCGTCGAGCCGAATGACGTGGCCGCGCTCGAAGCCGCGGTCAGCGAATCGACGTGCGCGATCTTCCTGGAGCCGATCATGGGCGAAGGCGGCATCATCCCGCTCTCGCACGATTTCCTCGCCGCCGCGCGCCGCGTGGCCGACCGCACCGGCGCGATCCTGATCTTCGACGAAATCCAGTGCGGCCTCGGGCGCACCGGAACGCTCTTCGCCTTCCAGCAGAGCGGCATCGTCCCGGACATGGTCACGCTGGCCAAGCCGCTCGGCGGCGGACTGCCGCTCGGTGCCGTCCTCACCGGCGCTGCCATCGAAGGCCTCGTCAAACCGGGCCATCACGGCACGACCTTCGGCGGCAATCCCGTCGCCTGCCGCCTCGGCCTCGCGGTTCTCGACGAGATCGAGGAGTCGAACCTGCTCGATCGCGTCTCAACGATTGGCGATTGGTTCCACGCGCAATTGCTCGCGCTCCAGTCGCGCAACGCGTCGATCGTCGAGATTCGCGGCAAAGGATTCATGTGGGGCATCGAGCTCGACGGCCCCGCCAAGCCGGTCGTCGCCGAACTCCTCGCCAAAGGATTCGTCTGCGGCACCGCCCGCGACAACGTCATCCGCCTTCTGCCGCCGTACATCACGCCGAAGAAGGCATTCGCAGAATTTATCGATGCGCTGGAAATGGCTCTCGGCTGTCGGCTCTCGGGTGTCGGGACGCAGACGAGTGAGCCGGCCAAGCAACGAACAGCAGCCTAAGAACCCGACAGCCGACACCCGACAGCCAAGTCATAAGGAATCGCCAATGAAAAACACGTACAAGAAAGTCGCCCTCGCCTACTCAGGCGGTCTCGATACCTCGATCATCATTCCCTGGCTCAAGGAAAACTACGGCTGCGAAGTCGTCGCGGTTGCCGTCGACGTTGGTCAGGCCGAGGAGACCTCGGGGCTGGCGGAGAAGGCGTATCGGACTGGTGCGTGCGACTTTCATCTCATCGATGCGAAGGAAGAGTTCGCGCGCGACTTCCTCTTTCCCGTTTTGAAAGCCGGCGCGATTTACGAGAAGGACTACCTCCTCGGCACGTCCACCGCGCGGCCGCTGATCGCGCGCAAACAGGTCGAGATCGCGCTCGCAACCGGCTGCGACGCGCTCGCGCACGGCTGCACCGGCAAGGGCAACGACCAGGTCCGCTTCGAGCTCGCGTATCAGGCGCTCGCGCCGGAGCTGGACGTCATCGCGCCGTGGCGCGAGTGGGACATCGTCTCGCGCGAAGACGCCATCGACTACGCCTCCTCGCGCGGCATCCCCGTGCCGGTAACGAAGAAGGACCCATATTCGCGCGACCGCAACCTCTGGCATCTCTCGCACGAAGGCGGCCCGCTCGAGAATCCGTCGTTCGAGCCGGAGCCGTCGATGTTCAAGCTCACCGTCGATCCGATGGCCGCTCCCGACACGCCGGAGAAAGTCTCCATCACGTTCGAAGCGGGCGTTCCGGTTGCCGTCAACGGCGCGGTGATGTCGCCGGCGGCGATCGTGATCGCGCTCAACGAAATCGGCGGACGCAACGGCGTCGGCCGCGTCGATCTCGTCGAGAACCGGCTGGTCGGCATCAAGTCGCGCGGCGTGTACGAAACGCCCGGCGGCACGCTGCTCGTCACCGCGCTCAAGGCGCTCGAATCGATCACGCTCGACCGCGACAGCATGCACGAGAAAGAGCGCATCGCCACGCGCTACGCGGAGCTCGTCTACTTCGGGCAGTGGTTCTCGCCGCTCAAGGAAGCGTTCGACGCGTTCGCCGATTCGATCACCGCGAAAGTCAGCGGCACCGTCACGCTCAAGCTGTACAAAGGAAATGCGACGATCGTCGGCCGCACCTCGCCGAACTCGCTGTACAACGAGGAGCTGGCCAGCTTCAACATGACCGGCTACGACGCGCGCGACGCGGCAGGATTCATCCGTGTCTTCGGCCTGCCGACGCGCGGACGCAATCGCATCGCTGCCGACAAGAACGATGACACGCTTCCCGCCGATGAAGTAACCGCCGCACGTCTGCGGAAGGCGGCGGGTTGACTCAGAAGTTGTGGGGCGGGCGCTTCGAGGGCGAGCCGTCGCCGTTGTTGCGGCGGCTCAACGACTCGTTCGCGTTCGACCGCGAGCTGTTCGATGACGACGTGGAAGGCTCGATCGCCTGGGCGCGCGCGCTGGCTGGTGCCGGCGTCCTGTCCGACGACGAGCTCGACGCGATCCTCGGCGCGCTGGTGCGCATCGAGGCGCCAGTCGGCGGTGATTACGAAGACGTCCATTCCTATGTCGAGGCGAAGCTTTACGAACTGATCGGAGCCGGCGCCGGCAAACTGCACACCGGCCGCTCGCGCAACGATCAGGTGGCGACCGATCTCAAACTCTGGCTGAAGCGCGCCTGCAATGAAGCGCTCGACGTCGTCACGACGCTCATCGCCACACTGGCCACTCGCGCGTCCGACGAAGCAGCGACGCCGATGCCCGGCTACACGCATTCCAAACAGGCGGAGCCGATCACCTTCGGACACTGGTGCCTCGCGTACGTCGAGATGCTGCGCCGCGACCGCGCGCGGTTCACCAGCGCCATCGAACGCGGCGATGAATCGCCCCTCGGCTCCGGCGCGCTGGCCGGCACGCCGCTCTCCATCGACCGCGACGAACTCGCCCGCTCCCTCGGCTTCGCCCGCGCGACCGCGAACTCGATCGACGCGGTCTCCGATCGCGACTTCGCTGCCGAGTATCTATTCGCCTCGGCAATGCTGCTCACGCACCTCTCGCGGCTCGCCGAGGATTTGATTTTCTTCACTTCCGACGAGGCCGCATACGCTGAGCTTCCCGACGCAATGGCCACCGGCTCGTCGCGCATGCCGCAAAAGAAAAATCCGGACGTCCTCGAGCTGGCCCGCGGCTACGCGGCGCGTTCGATCGGGGAACTGACCGGCTTCATCGCCCTGCTCAAAGGGCTCCCGCTCGCATACGACAAGGACCTCCAACTCGACAAAGAGCCGCTCTTTCGCACGCGCGCCGTCATCGCTTCTCTTCTTCCCGCGCTCAACGAATCGATCGCCGGACTGTCGCTCGATCGCGACCGCATGCGCGCCGCCGCCGGCGGCGACGCCCTCATCGCCACCGCCGTCGCCGACGCACTCGCCGCGACCGGAATGCCATTCCGCGAAGCACACGATCAAGTCAGCCGCAATCTCGCCAATCTGCCGTCGCTCGCAAAGCAACACGGCGTGACGTTGGACGGCATGCTCGCAAAGAAAAACTCCTACGGCGGAACGGCACCGGATCGCGTTCGCGCGGCTGCGATGGAGGCGATGAAGCCATGAGACTTCCCAAAGGTTTCCTCGCCTCCGGCGTTCGTGCCGGCATCCGCAAGAAGCGGCCGGACCTCGGGCTCATCGTCGCGCCCGACGGCGCGAACGCTGCTGCTGTCTTTACGAAGAATCGTTTCCAGGCCGCGCCGGTGACGCTGTCGAAATCCGCGCTGAAAAACAGCGGCGGCAAATTGAAAGCGGTCGTCGTCAACGCCGGCTGCGCGAATGCCGTCACCGGCAAGGCCGGCCACGATGCCGCGAAACGCGTCCGCTCGCGCGCAGCGGAACTGTTGGCCTGCAGCGATGACGAAATCTTCATCGCCTCAACCGGAGTCATCGGCGTCGTCCTTCCCGACAAAAAAGTCCGCGACACGCTGCCGGACGCGATCACGCGACTCTCATCCGGCGGCATCGATGCGCTCTCGCACGCCATCCTCACCACCGACGTCGGCCCGAAGGTCACGCAGGCAACCTTCACCCTCGGCGGCAAACGCGGACGCATCGTCGGCGTCGCCAAGGGCGCTGGCATGATTCATCCCAACATGGCCACCATGCTCGGCTTCGTCATGACCGACGCCGCGCTCGATCCGGCCACGCTCAAACGCGCGCTGACCGCCGCAGTCGATCAAAGTTTCAACGCCATCTCCGTCGACGGCGACACGTCGACGAACGACACCGTGCTGCTGATGGCCTCCGGAAAACTCGGCAATGCGTCACGCGCCGACATCGCCGACTTTCAGCGCGCGCTCAACGCCGTCTGCCGCGATCTCGCCTGGATGATCGTCCGCGACGGCGAAGGCGCCACGCGCGTGATGGAGCTGACCGTTCGCGGCGCGAAAACCGATCGCGACGCAAAGCTCGCCGCTCACGCTGTCGCGACCTCACCGCTCGTGAAAACCGCGCTGCACGGCGGCGATCCGAACTGGGGCCGCATCCTGGCCGCCCTCGGCCGCAGCGGCGCGCGCTTCAACGTCAAACGCGTTGCGCTGTCCGCTGCGAACGTGCAACTCGTCGCCAACGGCGAGCCGGCGCTTTACAAAGAAAAGGATGCCGCGAAAGTCTTCACCCGCGAACGCGTCCCGATCATCCTCGATCTCGGCGGCGGCACCGCCACGACCGTCGTCCTCGCCTCCGACCTCGGCCACGACTACATCTCCATCAACGCCGACTACCGGTCGTAACGATTACACTTCCGCGCCATGCGGAAGCTGATCGCCACACTCCTCCTTTTCTCCGCCACCGCCGCGTACTCCGCGATGCACGATCCCGTCGCCGCGCGGCACGGGATGGTGGCGTCGACGAGCGGGATCGCGTCGCAGGTCGGAGTCGACGTCATGAAAAAAGGCGGCAACGCCGTCGATGCCGCGGTGGCGACTGCGCTGGCGATGGCCGTTACCTGGCCTGCCGCCGGCAACCTCGGCGGCGGCGGATTCATGCTCATCCGCATGGCCGATGGGACGAGCGAGGCCATCGACTATCGCGAGCGCGCGCCGCTGGCGGCATCGCGCGACATGTACCTCGACGCGAACGGCAAGGTCATCAAAGGTGCATCGACGGACGGCTACAAAGCGATCGGCGTTCCGGGCACTGTGGCCGGACTGATGCTCGTGCACAAGCGTCACGGCAAATTGAAATGGAGTGAGCTGGTCGAGCCGGCGCGGAAACTTGCGGCCGAGGGATTTGTCGTGAGCCCGTTTCTCGACGAAGTCTTTCGCGACAAAGAGACGCTGAAGAAACTCGAACCGTGGCCGGAGAGCCGTCGCATCTTTCTGCGCGACGGCCATTTCTACGCGATGGGCGAGCGCTTCAAACAGCCGGAGCTTGCCGCCACTCTTGCGCGCCTCCAGACCAATCCGCGCGATTTCTACGAAGGCGTGACCGCGAAACGCATCGTGGCCGACATGAAAGCGCACGGCGGCCTGATCACGATGCAGGATTTGCGCGAATACAAGCCGGTGATCCGCACGCCGTTGCGCGGCAGCTATCGCGGACACGATTTCATCGTCATGCCTCCGCCGTCGTCGGGCGGCATCGCCATCATCGAGATGCTGCACATGCTGGAGAAGTACGACGTCGCCGGGACGGGGTGGCAATCGGCGCGCTACCTCCATCTCATTACCGAGGTAATGCGAAGGGCGTTTGCGGACCGCGCGGAGTTTCTGGGGGATCCCGATTTCGTCAAGCTGCCGGTGTCGGCGCTGACTTCGAATGCATTCGCCGAGGAGCGGCGGAAGACGATCGACGTCGCGCATGCATCGAAGTCGAGCGAGATTCGTGCAGGCGATCCGGCGCCGTTCGAGCGGACCGACACCACGCATTTTTCCGTCGTCGACGGCGACGGCAATATGGTCAGCAACACGTACACGCTGAACGACTGGTTCGGCGCCGGCGTCACGGCGAAAGGCACAGGCATCCTGCTCAACGACGAGATGGACGACTTCACCTCGCAGCCGGGCGTGCCGAACGTCTACCAGCTCATCCAGAGCGAGAAGAACGCCATCGCGCCGAAGAAGCGGCCGCTGTCGTCGATGGTGCCGCTCATCATGCTGAAGGACGGCAAGCCGTGGCTGGCGGTGGGCGCCGCGGGCGGTCCGCGCATCATCAGCACGGTGCTGGAGATCGTGCTGGCCGAGGTCGATTTTCACGTGTCGATTCAGGAGGCGGTCGATGCCGGGCGCATTCATCATCAATGGATGCCCGACACGATTTTCTGGGAGCCGAACGGAATCAATCCCGACTCGCGTGCGGCGCTCGAGGCGATGGGCCACACGTTTGCGGAGAAGCCGTTCGACCACATTTCGGATGCGAACGCGGTGATGATCGATCCGAAGAGCGGACTGCGATACGGCGGCGCCGATCCGCGGCGGTCGGGCGTCGCGATCGGATGGTGACGATGCGCCGCGTCTGGATGATCGGCGCAATCGTCGTTCTGTGCGGACCGCTCGTCACCTGGAGCAGTTTCCTTCGCACGCATCGGCTCGAAGTTCCCGCGTCGCCGACGGAAAACGATCAGCCGCAGCTTGCCGCGTACTGGCGATTCCTCGCAGCCGCGCGGCCGCTCGTTCCGGCGGGAGCGTCGTACACGATCAAAGCACCGACGCCTGATGACGAGACGCAACTCTTCATGCTCTCCGCCGGTTTGTACCCGGACGTGACGCCGTATCCGGCCACGTACGTCTGGCAGCCGCAGCCCGGCGGCGGGAGCGAGGCGAAGTACGTCCTCGTCTACGGCGCGCCGGAGTGTCCGGCCGATGCGCCGTCAATGCACATCGTCGCCGGCGGCGCGGTCTGCGTTCGCGACAAGCCATGACTGTGCTTGCGTACATCGCCGCCTACGCGCTGATCCCGCTGTTCGGGCTTTCGCTGACGTCGTCGATCGACTCTCGCAGCGCGCGCATCGGCTTCGCCTTTCTGGCCGGCGCGCTGCTGCTCACGATCGAGGCGACGCTGTTCACGATGGTAGGCATGCGATGGAACATCGTCGCGCTGTCGCTGCCTCTGCTGGTTGCCAGCGGGATCGTGTTCTGGCGAACAACACGCACAGACAAGAGTGTCTGTGCCACACCGGCCGCGCTTGCGATCATTGTCATCGCGATCTTTCACTTTCTGCTCTCAATCATCACCACGCAATCGATCAATCCCGACTTTGTCCTTTTCTGGGGGACGAAGTCGGTGCACTTCGCGTTGTCGCGATCGCTCGACGCCGGCTACCTCATGTCGCGCTTCGCGCCGCCGCGCATCGACTATCCGCCGCTGCTGCCGATCTTCCAGGCGTGGGGGCTTCTCTTCTCGCATCACATGCCGTGGATCACCGCCGCGGCGATGTCCGCCGTGTGGCTGGCGGCGGCAGTGCCGGTGATCAACTGGCTCACCGGATCGATTCACGCCACCGCGTTCTGGACCGCGGCCATGGCCGCGTCGCTGGCGTTCTGCGGCAGCGGCGGGAATGCCGAGGCCATGCTGGTGATGTACATCTCGGTGGGGGCGGCGGCGATCGTGGCGAAGCGCACATCAATCGCCGCCATCGCGTTCGCCGGCGCGATGCTGACGAAGGAAGAAGCGCTGGTCACGATCGGCGCGATCCTCGTCGGCGTCGTGATTTACGACCGCGGGATTCGACGCGCCGCGATCCTGGCTGCATCATCGGCCGCGGGCGCGTCGCTCTGGTTCGCGTTTCAGAAACGATTCGGAATGCACGTCGGCTACGACCGCGTCACGCTCACGCACACGTTTCACTGGAGCAACCTGCCGACGATCTTCCGCGAAATGCCGAAAAGCCTGGCCGCGGGATGCTGGGGATTGTCGTGGCTGATCGCGCTGGCGATCATCATCTACATCACCGTGAGGATGCCCGAGCGGCTGAAAATCGCGATCCCGCTTCTCGTTCCCATCCCGCTGCTCTTCGCGTTTTTCGCTTACCTCTACCTGCAATACGAAAGCTCGCTGGCGATGAAGATGTGGTGGGTGCTGCCGCGGCTATCGATGCCGGCATTGTCGCTGCTCATCCTGGCGGCGGCGTTTGCGGCTGACGATAGAATGCGCGCTCATGATTGAAAAGAAGCCGCTGGTCGCGTTCGCGAGCAAAGAACGCGATCGTTTCGAAACCGCTCTCCGCCAGTTCGTCGACATCCCCACCGTCTCCGCCGATGCCGACCGGCTGCCCGATATCCGCCGCTGCGCCGAGCTGGCGGCATCGACGATCCGCGACTTCGGCGGCGAGGCGGACATCCTCGAAACGGACGGCAATCCGATCATCCACGGCCGTTTCAACAGCGGCAGCAATCTTCCGACCGTCACCGTCTACAACCACCTCGACGTCCAGCCGGCGTCGCGCGAAACCGAGCCGTGGACGACCGACCCATTCACGTTCGTTAAAAACGGCGACCGCTACCTCGGCCGCGGCACGACCGACGACAAAGGTCCCGCGCTGACCGCGCTCTTCGGCATCCGCGCCGCGCGCGAGGCCGGCGTCAAAGCGAACATGCACCTGCTCTGGGAACTGGAGGAGGAGATCGGCTCGCCCAGCTTCGAGGGCGCGATGAAAAAGTACGGCAAGCAACTGGCAACGGATTCCGTGCTCGTCTCCGACACGATCTGGGTCTCGCGCCAGCGCCCTGCCTGTCCCGCCGGCCTGCGCGGCCTGCAGGGATTCGAGCTCGTTCTCGAAACCGCGGCCACCGATCAGCACTCCGGCGTCACCGGCGGCGGAGCGCGCAATCCGATCGGCGAGTTGATGAAGCTCGTCTCCGAGATGTACGACGCAACAACAGGAAAAGTGAAGATCAAAGGCTTCTACGACGACGTCGAGCCGCCGTCGAAAAAGGAGCTGGCGGATTTCCGGGCGTCCGGTTTCACCGTGAAGAACTTCAAGAAAGATCACGGCTTCAAGTCCGTGCGCACCGAAGACGCCGACGAGATGATGAAGCGCATCTGGGCCATGCCGACGTTTGAAGTTCACGGCCTCGTCGGCGGCTACACCGGTCCCGGCATCAAGACCATCATCCCGCCGCGCGCGGTGGCGAAGATCTCCTGCCGCCTCGTGCCGAATCAGGATCCGAAGAAGATCATGAAGCTCGTCCGCGAGTTCGTGAAGCAGCGCAATCCGGACGTGAAGGTCGTCGCGGAGTCGTCGATGCTGCCGTACAAAGCGCCGACGACCGGAGTGCTGGCCGACGCCGTGCGCAGCTCGATGAAATTCGCCTTCGGACGCGAGCCGGTCTTCGTCCGCGAAGGCGGCTCCATCGGCGCGATCGTGTCGATGGAAAAGATCCTCAAAGTCCCCGTGCTCTTCCTCGGACTCTCACTTCCCGAGCACGGCTACCACGCCCCGAACGAGAACTATGACTGGCAACAAGCCAGCGGCGGCATGGTGGCCTTCGCGAAGTACTTTGACGAGATCGCGAATCTGTAGCGCAGGTTCCTACACCGGCGGTCTCGCCGGCTGCGGCGCGGGCTGCACGGGCGTTCCCGGAGTCGGCGGCGGAGCTTGCATCGACGGATCCGTGACCGGCCGTGCCGGAGTCACGATGTCCTTCGCGGCCGGCTGCGTCGATGGGGCTTCGAGGCCTTGCTGCACGTAGCCGGGCGGCGTGGCCTGGAAGGACATGCTCGCGCGTGCGTGCTCTTTTGGATACGCCTTCAGCAGCGCCAGGTCGATCAGCTTGCTGTCGAGGATGCGCGGATTCACGCGCACGTCGAGGAGGGAATGATTGATCAGGAAGGCTTTCGCGTAGTAGTCGATGGCCGCTTGCTGATGGTCGCGTTTCTCTTCCATCAGGCCGAGCTGGAAGAGCGCCGCCGAATGGCCCGGCTTGTAGTGCACGGTGCGGGCGAAGGCGAAATGCGATCCGCTCCAGTCGCCGCGCGACATCCGGACAAGGCCGAGGTTGTACCAGGCCGGGTAGAAGTGGGCGTCGGCGTTCACGGCGCGCTCGAACTCCACCTCCGCGTCCTTGGGAAAGCCCTTCTGCAGCAGCATCTGGCCGAGCTGATTGTGCAGACTAGCCGAGCGCGGATTGGCCTGCAGCGCGTTCACCGTCGCAGTGATCTGCGCGTCGAGCGGTGAGCCGGTGTTCAGGTAGCGCCCGTAGAACGGATTCGCGTACGGGTTCTGATCGTGATGGTGGACGGAGGCGCAGGAAGCCAGCGCCACGGTTGCCGCAATGAGTAGGAGACGTTTCATCATCATTCCTGAATCGGTTTCGCTTTCAACTTTACTTTGCCGTCGACGACGTCCACACGGAAGGCGACGACGTCCACATGATATTTCTCGCGCACGAGATCGCTCTGCTTCTGGATCATTGATTTGAGTTGCTCGATGGTGATGTTCGGCAGCTTGCCGAGTTTCAGGTGTTCCTTTTCGATATCGCCGAACAGCCGCTGGATTTCTTCACCGTTCGTGCCCGGCGCCACCTTTACATACGGATCGAGCTTCGGCGACGTTACGCGAGGCGCGGACGGCGGCGGCGCGATCGGCTCCATCGGCGCGTTCAAGGCCGCCGACCGGCGCCGGAAATCGAGAGGCCCTTCCTCCCGCTCCCGCATCTTCCGTCCCCATAGCTCGCGAAGCTGGTTGTAGCGCGTCAGGAGCTGCGAGTAGCGGAAGCGGCGCGCATTGTCGCGCATCTTCTGTTTGCCGAGCTCGTAGATGTAGACCTCGACCAGCCGCCGTTCGTGCATCGGCGGAAACTTCTGGATCCCCGAGAAGAACTGGTCGTACTTGTTCTTCAGCTTGCGGATGTCCTCTTCGAGCTTGTCCAGCTCGTCGTCCTGTTTGATCACGGTCTGGCCGATACAATACGCGCCCATGCCTAAATCGAGGCCATCCTCGGGAGATTCCGCGCTCCGCAGCATCCCGTCCGTGGAGCGGATACTGTCGAGCGAGGCATTCGCGGGCGTGGTTCGCGACTTCGGACGCGACGCCGCGAAGGATGCCGTCGTCGCGCATCTGGAAACCGTACGCATCGAACGGAGACGATTCGACGAAAACGCCGCGGCCGATGATGTCGTCCAAACACTCACGGTGGCGACGGCATCGACGCTGCGCCGCGTGATCAACGGCACCGGCATCATCATTCACACGAACCTCGGCCGCTCGCCGATCGACGCCGAGGTCTGGTCGCGCGCCGCGGCGATCACAACCGGCTACTCGAATCTCGAATACGACCTGGAAGACGGCAGCCGAGGACGGCGCGACGAGCATTTGACGCAGATTTGCCGGACGCTCTTCGGATGCGAAGCGGCGATCCTGACCAACAACAATGCCGCCGGAATTCTACTGCTCCTCGCTGCCATTGCTGGAGGACGCGAGGTCATCGTCTCTCGCGGCGAGCTGGTCGAGATCGGCGGATCGTTCCGCGTTCCCGACGTCATCCAGCAAGGCGGCGCGCGGCTCCGCGAAGTCGGAACGACGAACCGCACGCGCGCTGCGGATTACGACGTCGCCATTACCGACGCCACGGCCGCGATGCTGCGCGTGCATCGCTCCAACTTCGAGATCGTCGGCTTCACCGAGTCGCCGTCGATTGAGGAGTTGATCGCGATCAGCAAAAAGCGCGGAATCCCGCTGCTGTACGACGAAGGAAGCGGACGCGTTGTCGATCTCGCGCCCTACGGTTTCACTTCCGCCCCGACCATCCGCGAGCTGATCGCGCTCGGCGTCGACGCCGTGACCTGCTCGACCGACAAACTGATCGGCGCCACGCAGGGCGGACTCATTCTCGGCAGCGAGGAGATCATCAGCCGCTGCCGCAAACATCCGCTCATGCGCGCGCTGCGGGCCGGCAAGGAGTCGTACGCCATCATCGCCGAGACCTTGCGCGCCTTCGCCACCGGCCGCCATGAAACCGAGATCCCGATCTACCGCATGCTGGCCTCAACGATAGAGGAGCTGCGCAGCCGCGCCGCCGAAATGATCGCCGGCACCTCCTGCCGCGTCATCGAAAGCGCCTGCGCCCTCGGCGGCGGCACGACGCCGACCGAGACGATTCCCTCCATCGCCATCGAAGTACCCGGCAGCGCGAACCAACTGGCGACGCGTTTTCTCCAAAACGATCCCCCGATCGCAGGACGCATCGTCGATGATCGCTTCACGATCGAAGTACGGACACTCGATGACCGCGATCGACCTGTCGTCGCGGCCGCGCTACGCATCGCCGCGAGTTGACGCCAGCATCCCTTCAATCTGCCCCCGCGATTGCTCGAGCAGCGTGTCCTTCGCGCGGACGCTCACACCGGCGGTTTCGATGACCGTTCCCACGCGGATCGTGACCACGCCGGGCGTGATCCGTTTCGCGCCGACGCGGAAGACCTCGTAGGTTCCGTCGATGGCCAGCGGCAGGATGGGTAGTTCCGAGCGGATCGCAAGAAGGAACGCGCCGCGCTGAAAGGGGCGCATGGCCACTTCGCGGGAGCGGCCTTCCTCGGGGAAGATCACGATCGTGTTGCCTTTGCGGATGCGCTCCACCGCCAGGTCGAACGACTTCACCGCCGTCCGCCGGTTCTTGCGGTCGATGGGGATGAAGCCGGCGCGGCCGATGGCCCAGCCGAAAATCGGGATGCTGAACAGACTCTTCTTGGCCATGAAGCGGATCGGCTGCGGGATCGCCGCGAAGATGCAGGGGATGTCGAAATACGAGTGGTGATTCGCGATCAAGATGTAGCGTTTCGTGCGGTCGATCGTCTCCATTCCCTCCGTGCGAATCTCGATGCCGGCGCCCCACAACACCAGCCGCGCCCAAAGCCGGATGACCGGATCGATCAACGGCGACGCCGATGACAGCATGGCGATGACCAGCACCGTCGTCGCCAGCGGAATCGTCACGACGATGGCCACCAGCGCGGCCCAGATGGTTCGCAACATGAGCGGCGCATCTTACGACGGGCTGCCGACAGCAGGTGTACAATCCGCCTCCTCCAAAATGATCCCCGCCAAGGTCTTTCAAACAGATCCATCCAAAGGAGAAAGACGTGTCCGATAGCATGACCGCGACGGCGGTTCTCGATGAGCCTGTGAGCCGCGCCGCAACGACCGTCAACGACTGCACGATCCACGTGGCCACCGTCAACGGCTCCGGTTCTCAGTCCTCGAACACCGTCCTGATGCGCTCGATCTTTCAGATGGGCGTGCCGGTCAGCGGCAAGAACATGTTCCCCTCGAACATCGCCGGTCTGCCGACGTGGTTCACCATCCGCGCGAACAAAGACGGCTGGATCGCCCGCAAAAAAGAAGTCGACATCATGATCTGCATGAATGCGGCGACGGCGCGCGAGGACGTCATGGCCCTGCAGCCCGGCGCCGTCTGCATCTACGACGCGCCGTTGAATTGCAAAGGGATGCGCAGCGACGTCACCTTCTTCGAAGTCCCGTTCGCGAAACTGGCCGGCGAGCTGTCGCAGGACTCGCGTCTTCGCAAGCTGCTCACGAACATGATCTACGTCGGCATCGTGGCCGAGCGCCTCGGCATCGAGCGCGACGAGATCGTCACCGCCATCACCAAGCAGTTCAAAGGCAAACAGAAAGCGATCGATCCCAACGTCGCCGCCATCGACAAAGGGATGGCGTACGCGCTGGAGAACCTGCCGGCGCAGCATCGCTGGCGCATCGAACGGATGAACGCCACGGCCGGCAAGATCATCATCGACGGCAACGCCGCCGCGGCCATCGGCGCGATGTTCGGCGGCGTCACCGTCGTCACCTGGTATCCGATCACGCCGTCGTCGTCGCTCTGCGAGTCGTTGATCGACTACATGAAAGAGCACAGGATTGGCCCCGACGGAAAGGCTACCTTCGCAATTGTTCAGGCCGAGGATGAACTGGCGGCGATGGGGATGGTGTTGGGTGCGGGATGGGCGGGCGCGCGTTCGCTCACATCCACCTCCGGACCGGGCATCTCATTGATGGCCGAATTCGCGGGACTTGGGTACTTCGCCGAATTGCCGGGCGTGATCTGGGACATCCAGCGCGTCGGTCCTTCCACCGGATTGCCCACACGCACGGCGCAGGGCGACATCCTCGAAGTGCATTATCTTTCCCACGGCGACACGCAGCATATTGCACTGATTCCGTGCTCGGTCGCCGAGTGTTTCGACTTCGCAGGCGAGGCGCTCGATCTCGCGGAGATGTTCCAGACGCCGATCTTCGTCCTCTCCGATCTCGACCTCGGCATGAACAACCACATGTCCGACCCATTCGTCTATCCGACCAAACCGTACCGCCGCGGAAAGGTGCTCAGCGCCGCGCAGCTCGAAGAGCTCGGAGGCAAGTGGGGACGCTATCTAGACGTCGACGGCGACGGCATCCCCTACCGCACGCTGCCCGGCACCGATCACCTGATGGCGTCGTACTTCACGCGCGGCTCCGGACACGACACGCACGCCCGCTACTCCGAGAAGCCCGCCGATTACAAAGCGACCGTCGACCGCCTGGCGAAGAAGTTCCAGACCGCAAAGCAGTTCGTGCCGCAGCCGGTCATCGACCGCCGTCCGAACGCGAAGATCGGGTTCATCGCCTACGGAACCACCGACGTCGCCCTCGAAGAGTCGCGTTATCAGCTCCGCACCGAGCACGGCGTCGAGACCAGCTACCTTCGGCTGCGGGCGCTTCCCTTCACCGATGATGTGAAGGCGTTTGTCGAAGATCACGATCGCGTCTACGTCGTCGAGCAGAATCGCGACGGGCAGATGGGCGACCTGCTTCGCCTGGAAGTTGGCGATATCCAGCACAAGCTGCGCAAAATACTGCACTACACAGGCCTGCCCTGCGACGCGCGATCGATCACCGATTCGCTGCTGCAGATGGAGCAGGACGGCACGCGCGTCATCAAAATCGGCCTCGGCGCCGAGGCAGTGACGCAGACGATCGGAGAGGACTAAGCCATGGCTGAAAGCGTTCTCAAACTCCCCAACGAAGCCGCCGCGCCAAAGGAAAACCGCCTCGGCCTCAAAGCGCTCGACTACCAGGGCGGCAAATCGACGCTCTGCGCCGGCTGCGGCCACGACGCCGTCAGCAACCAGATCGTGCGCGCTTTCTACGAGATGAACGTGAAGCCGGAGAAGGTGGCCAAGTTTTCCGGCATCGGCTGTTCGTCGAAGACGCCCGCTTACTTCCTCGGCCGCGCCCACGGATTCAACAGCGTTCACGGACGCATGCCCGCCGTCGCCACCGGCGCGATGCTCGCCAATCAATCGCTGATCAGCATTGGCGTCTCCGGCGACGGTGACACCGCCTCGATCGGCCTCGGGCAGTTCATGCATCTCGTCCGCCGCAACATCCCGATGATCTACATCATCGAAAACAACGGCGTGTACGGCCTGACCAAAGGGCAGTTTTCCGCCACCGCCGACGAAGGTTCGAAGCTCAAGACCGGCGTGATCAACGACCTTCCGCCGATGGATCTTTGCGCGCTGGCCGTGGAGCTCGGGTGCGGTTTCGTCGCGCGCGGCTACGCCGGCGATCCGAGGCAGATGGTGAACATCCTCAAAGCCGCCATCGCCCACGACGGTCTCGCGGTCATCGACGTCATCTCCCCCTGCGTCACCTTCAACAATCACGACGGCTCGACGAAGGGCTACGCGTATTCGAAGGAGCACGACGAGTTGCTGCACCAGATCGGTTTCGTACAGTCGTACGAGCAGATCGAGATCGACTACGAGCCCGGAACGATGCGCGAGGTGACGCTGCACGATGGTTCGCGCCTGCTCCTGAAAAAACTGGAAGAGGATTACGACCCGTCGAATGCGGTGCAAGCCCTGCAGCGCTCGCACAAAGCGATCGAAGACGGCGCCATGCTCACGGGCCTCATCTATCTCCGTCCCGAGAAGAAGAGCTTCCTGACGCTGCTCAACATGACCGACAAACCTCTCTGGTCGCTGACCGAAGCGGAAACCCGTCCGCCGAAAGAAGCCCTCGACCAGATCATGCGGGAATTGATGTAGGTTCCTCGTAGCGCCAGCGAGCCGCTGGCGCCACTGTCTTTACGGCGCGTTCCTTGCTCAGCAATACCGCATGAGCGAAGACGAAAAAGGTGCTACCGAAGAAGACAATCAGAAGATCGAAGTGATCCGCGGCGCGGAAGTCCTCGGCTACGAGGGCGCCGGACGCGAAGAGCACAGCGGCGAGAACTCGCCGACGCGCGCGAACGATCCCCGCGACGAGCTGGCGGACAACAAGCCCGAAGACGTGCGTTAGCGTCAGTGGAAGTTGAACGTTATATGGAAGAGCACCGGAAAGGGCGTGCCTCCGATCCTGCCTGGCCGGAAGCGCCACTGCTTGATCGCTTCGAGCGCCGCATAAGATACGGATGGCGCGGGTGAGCTGACGATGCGCGGCTGCCGCACCATTCCATCGACGTCGATCGTGACCTCGAGTACGGCAATCGCCTGATCGAGGGCATTGACGATCGCGGGGCGCTCCGGGTCTCGCTTACGAGTGCGTTCCGGCGGCTCCGTCTTCGCCGTCGCCGGATCGATGGGCGGCGAGTCAAGGTGGAGGACATCGAGCGGCTTGGGAACCGGCGTCGTCATCGGCGGCAGCACGATCTGCGGATCGAGATCCTTCGCCACCTGACGGTACCAATTCGTGTCGTCGACATTGCCCAGACCATCCTCGGCTGCGGCGCGCAACGCAACGGTCTGTGCGAAGATTTTGCTCGCGTCGGCATTCGCTCCGAGGCGATCGAACATACGGTTGGTCAGCTTGATCGACGCCTTCCGCGCCTCGGCGTAGCGCTTCTGCTGCAGCATGGCCTCGATCGCGGCTTGGTCCCGACGCCAATCATCGACGACATCCGCGAACGCGCATACGGCACAAAGCAGTGAAATGAACGTGAGTACGGTTCGTCTCATTTTTTCTTGATCCCCGCTAAACGGCTTTTCGCCTCCGGATGGTCCGCGTCGATTTTCAGCACGTCCTCGTAGCAACTTTGCGCGCGCGAGATCAGCCCCTCGGTGCGATAGAGATCGCCGAGGGAGATGAGGACCTCGACCGAGTTCGGATCGAGCGACAGCGCGCGCTGAAAACTCTCCGCGGCATCGCGGCGCCATTTCGGATTGCGCTCCTGGCAGGCGCCGAGGAGGTGCCAGGCCTCGGCGTGATCGGGCGCGAAATTGACAGTCTGTTTCAGCAGCACGATCGCGCCGTAGTAATCGCCGGTCGCGCTCAGTTCGCGCGCGCGCTGAAAATTCTGATTGGCGATCGAGCGCTGCGTCGCGCGCCGCTGCAACTCATCGCTGCCGCCGCGTCCCGTGCGCTGATCGAGCAACTTGTCGTACGCCGCACGCCGCACCGGATTCTCCAGGACTGCCGCGGCCTCCGTGATCCGTTTGTTGATCGCCGCCAGCGCATCGCGCACGACCGGCGGATACGTGGCCGGGTTGTATTGATGCTTTTTCTGCTCGGCCGCGCTCAGAACCGTGCCTCGCACCGCGGCTCGCGGAATCTCGAGAAGCTGGTAATGATCCATCGACGGCAATTGCCGCGATAGCGCCACCGCACGCAGCGAACGTTGATCGTTCGAACCGATGGCCGCGAGCAGCTCCAGATCGCGGTGCATGTCACTGTCGTCGATGGCCGCCACCGCGCGGCTCTGCGTGACGATCGAAAACAGGCCGAGCGTCATCATGGCGATGACCACGCGGGCCGCGGTGACCGAGTCACTGGTGAACTGTTTCAGAAACGTCTCGATCGTCTGCGGCTCGTTCAACGCCTCGGCGATCTTCCGTTCTGCATCGGTCAACGGCACAGCATCGAGCGAAATGCCGCTGTCGTCCGGCTCGATCGTCCGCTTCAGATCGCCGAGGGAGCGGCGGAGAACGAGACCGTTGGTGATGCCGCGGATGCCATCGAGTACGACTGCCGGCATCGACTGCAGGAACACGCGCTTTTCCGGCTCGATCGCCTCGGCGTCGGTGAACGCCGCCGTCCCTTCATCGAGCGAAAAGAGCGGAGTGAACAGCGACGTCATCCACTCGCGCAGCAGCGTCTGGCGAGAGGACATGTCGAGAAGGCCGGACTCGTGAAACTTCGCGGCGGCCTCGAGAGGATCGGCGGCGGCGAGCGGCAGCGCACGGTCTGCCGGCAGCGCGCCGCGGCGCACCAGAAAATCCGCGAGCGAATCCTCGGGCGACGTCGAGGTGATCAGCGCCAGCTCGCCCTGCGCCCAGTAAAGATTGCGGCGCATCGGCGCGTGGACGATCGTCAGCGACCCGGTTCTACGCTGTTGCAGGATTTCCCCTGCGATCACCGCGAACGGTGTGATCTCGATCCGCTCCAGACTCACGCCCGATCCCCTTATGTCCTTTCGCTCGCTTTTAGCACAATGTGGCATGAAACGGGCTGCAACAGAAGCCGTCTAACTGTGCGTACGGCACCTTGAAAAGACTCAGAATGCAGCGTCTGCCAACGCTGTTCCGTTCTGCCGAGTGATGACCATGAGACTGATGACGAAGTTCGCATTTCCGCTGCTGGCGCTGCTCGCGTTCAGCGTTTCCGCCGGGGCGCAACAGACTTCCGACGATCCTTACGAATTCATCCTTGCCAAGCTCGCCGCCGACGACGGCCGCTTCGACGAGGCTCTTTCGCGCATCGACAAGATCGTCGAAAAGAATCCGCAGAACGCGGTCGTGCTGTACGAACGCGCGCTGATTCTCATCGACGCATCGAAGGTCGATGCCGCCGAAGCGGAGTTGCGCAAGGTCGTGGCGCTGCAGCCGAACTTCTACGACGCCGAGCGCGTTCTCGGCCGCGTCCTGCTCGACCGCGCCAGCAACGACAAGACCAAGGTCGACGAAGCGCTCGTCCATCTGCAGAACGCGTTCAAGATTTATCCCGATGACCTCGCCACCGGCATGGCCATCTCGCAGATCTACACCGCCAGCGGCCGTCCCGCCGAGGCGGAGAAGATCATCGCGTCGATGCTCGAGCGCGCGCCCGATCAGCGCGGCCTCAACTACGCGTACGCGCAGGTGCTGACGAAACTCGGCCGCGGCGCGGAAGCCGTCAAGTATCTCGAGCGCGCTGTCGAAGTCGATCCGACGTTCGGCCTGGCCATCCAGCAACTGGTCGACACGTATCAGAGCAGCGGCGAGTGGCAGAAGGCGGCCGACGTTCTTCAGCCGCTCGTCAACGAAGAACCGACCAATCTCGATTTTCAGCGGCAGCAGGCCTACTTCTACCTGCGCGCCGGCATGTCCGAGAAAGCGCGTGCCGGTTTTGCGGCGCTCCTGCAAGCCGATCCGAAAGACACGCGTGCGCAGTACTACCTCGCCGAGTCGCTCTCCGATCTGGAGCGCTTCGACGAGGCCGACAAAATCTATCGGCAGCTCCTCGAGAAAACGCCTGACGATCCCGACGTCCTCGCGGGCTTCGGCCTGTCGCAGGTCGGCCGCAAAAAGTACGATGACGCCGCGAAGACGTTCCACACGCTGCTCGCCGTCGCCGACGCGCCCGAGGGTGTAAAGACGCTGGCCAAAACGCAGCTCGCGTTCATCGATCTGCAGAAGGGAAACCTGCAGCAGGCCATCGACGCCGCCAAGCCGCTTTTCATTTTTCACGACAAGCCGAATGTGCAGCCGATCAACATCGCCCTCGACGCGCTTCGCAAACAGAAGCGCTACGCCGAGGCGGTGACGCTGCTGCAGCCACTGGTCGACAAATACGCTTCCGATCCGTTCGTCAACGCGCGCTACATCGAGATGCTGGCGCGCGCCGGCGACAAAGACCGCGCCCGCGTCGCCGCGTCGACGCAGATGAAGTTCGGCGTGCGCAATACGATCTCGGCCGCCGAGGCGTACGTGCAGGCGGATCAGTACGATCAGGCCATCGCCGTCGTCCGCGATGCGCTGCGCACCAAGCCGGACGACGCCGAACTGCAGTTCGAGCTCGGCGCGGCGCTGGAACGTTCGGGCAACAAGGCCGACGCCGAGAAGACGTTCCTCGACCTCCTCGCCAAACATCCCGATAACGCCGGCACGATGAATTACCTCGGCTACATGTGGGCCGAGCAGGGCGTCAATCTCGACCGCGCCGTGGCCATGCTGACGAAAGCCGTGACGCAGGAACCGGGCACCGGCGCCTACCTCGATTCGCTCGGATGGGCCTACTTCCGCCAGGGCAAGCTGGATCTGGCCGAGAAGTATCTGAACGACGCCGCGCGCATCCTCCCCCGCGACGCCACCGTCCACGAGCACCTCGGCGACGTCCTCGCGAAACGCGGCGACACGACACGCGCGCTGTCGCTCTACCGCGTGGCGCTGACGCTCGATCCCGAATCGAAGGACGAAGCAAAGTTGCGCTCGAAGATCGCCGAGCTGGAAAAACAGCAGCAGGCGCAGCCGACCCCGCGCTGATGCCGCGCGCTCTCGTTCTTCTTCTCGCACTTCTCG
>Ga0068868_100000029_pt1 | contig 78526 bp, 117 predicted proteins | sample KBSMisM42_FD_64660 | JGI IMG/M metagenome (GOLD analysis project Ga0068868, IMG submission 64660) | Miscanthus rhizosphere microbial communities from Kellogg Biological Station, Michigan, USA - KBS Miscanthus M4-2 | ecosystem: Host-associated > Plants > Roots > Rhizosphere > Soil ...
TGTGAAGTTTCATACGATTTGCGCCAGCCCCAGTTCCTTCATTTTCAGCACCGCTCTGTCGCGGATCATCTGGTTGGCACCTTCGCAGCGTCCGCATCCTGACCCGTTGTGGATGCGCCACTTTTGCAGTTCCAATTCCGGTGGAGAAATGATGCGCCAATTTTTGTAGCACAAGCCGATCTCCAGCAGCTCCCCAACGTCCCATCCGTGAATCGGAAAGGATTTGTCCGTGCAGCGCGAATCGTTTGCGCGGCGCAATTTCCATCGCCCGTCCTCCTTGACCGCATAACAGTCGTCCATGACATGAAATCCAACGTCAGAGGATGCAACCGCCTTTCGCCTGTACCCCACCATTCCGGTGGCGTGCGAACCAATCTGCCCCACGCCATCGGCAATCATGGAACGGAAATAGCCAAGCAGATCGGCTCGGAACTCAATGTCGAAATGAGCGATGAACGCCCATTCGTGGTGTCCGCAGTTGTCGAGCATCCACTGGCACGTCCACGCCACGTCACGGATGATGGCCGGATCGGGTTCTGGGTTCTCAGGATCAGGTGTGTGCCAGCGCATCCGCACATGATCTGGCGGTTCTGGCATTTGGTGAACGGTGATGGCGAATGGCAGGCTGAGTCCGCAGATGTATTCCAAGACCTGTGGGGTGCAGTCCTTGTCGATGAAATGCACATGCACGTCCGACAAGTCGCAATGCCTTTGAAGCGTGTGCATCATGATGGGGAGCAACACATCCACAAGTGGGCCATTGAGCGCGATGCACAGGTCGATCATGCGGGTATCGGCGTGTGCTTGTCGGACTTGTCCAGCGCGTCGTAGGCGGCGATGTCGGCCTTGCGCTGCTCTGGCTCCATTTTCTTGTACGCGAGATGATAGTGATCAATGAACGGCCCCTGCATCGGATCGTCCTCGATGTAGTCCGGGTCTTTGCCGGTATTGCTGTCCCATGCCCGTTCGTGCATTCGGGGAATGGTCGTGAATCCCATGCCGACTTTGGACTTCATGCACCGCATTTGAAAGTCCCGAATCAACATCCAGTTTTCGCACGGCTGCTTCATGCCGAAACCGAACCAGTGCCGGCGCGAGAACCGCACGGCTCTGATGCCTTTCTGCTCAGCCTCCGCGATCTTGGCATTCAGCAAGTCCCGATGATGATACGTACGGCCCGTGTCGGTGACGATAAGTTTCGGATGTTGCTGCGCCGGGTAACGGTCAGTTCCTTCGCAGCGCAGTTCCGGAAGTGTGACGCCCATGCGCTCGTCTATATCCATCACCACACACCAGTCAGACTTCACGCTGTTGAGCAACTGACTCCGCACCGCTCCGAATCCGTTCGACAGATTCCAGAGCGGCGGGTGTGGCAGTCCCCACTTGCGGATGATGTCCAGAGACCCGTCTGTGGATGGCGTCATGTCCATCGAACAGTCGGCCAAGAAAACCTCATTAAAAAATGAGGTAGCCATTTCGAGGAATCCCGGCAGTGCGTTGGCTTCGTCTCGGAATGAAGCTGCTACAGCAATGGTTGGAGCACTCATTTTTTCTAGGGTCGCACAAGTGTAAAAAATCCTGTCGAGTGCCGAGCCTTCGCTGCTGCCGGCTTGATGCCGTGAATGTTGTAGCTGGCGTTGATGTTGAAGTCCGGCGCATGGTCCTCCAGAAAGCTGATCCACTGCTCCATCGGCCATCGAATCACGTGCGTGACGTCCATCTCGTCCTCGGGACGCACGTACCTTCCGTCCGTAACGGAAGTGAGCGGCACGATGAAGAGCATTCCCTTGGTGATCTTGTCGTTCAGCGCTTCGATCAGGATGCCGAGATCAAGGATCGGAATATGCTCGATGCAATCTTTAGAAAGCAGCCAGTCGAAGGACCGTTTTGGGAACTCGTTGGACATGTATTCCGCCACTTCCGCGTCGCAGTTCTGCACCGCCCATTCAGAGATGTCGTATCCGAACGCGCGGTAGCCCAGCATCCGCATGGCGCGGACGTAGTACCCGCGGCTGGCCCCGCAATCCAGAACGCTGTCACCGCGGCGGAAGTTCAGGTACTCGGCGATCTTCTTGCAAGCCGGCACTGTGAGGTCTGGCTTCCACGAGTAGTCCTTGTAGTTGCTGCCCTCCCCTCTCAGAAAGTATCCTTCCGTGAACGGATTCATGCCGCTCCCATCAGGCTCAGCTTGGTCGCCACTTCCTGCTCTGTGTGCAGCTTGAACAGATTCGTCTCAGGCCACCTCAGCCCCTCAGCCGCGTCGTCGAACGGAGGACTGTAGAAGGCATCGTTGTTGCCCTTCCAGATGTAGTGCTGGCGCTTGTCCGGATCGGTGCTGTGGCAGAGCACGTAGGCGTGGGGTGCTGGCAGCGGCGGCAACGCCACCATGTCGTCCCAGTGCTTGTCCTTGTTGATGCGCAGCTTGGGCTTGTCAGCGCCGTTGCGGGTATGGTCTTTCATGCGGGAACGGAGAGTGCGTACAGTGGAGGTGGTTGGTAGGCTGGCCATTCCTGCGGAAGCGTTTGGCGGTTCACTTCATTGTCGTGCCGGCAGATCGGGCAATTCCAGAACCAGAATTGCACGCTGATTGACTCGGGATGAGTGCCGCACTCCAAAGAGATGCGCTTGTCTTGAACGTCGTTGCTTTCTACCAGAATTTCTGAGTTGCATTTTCGGCAATTCATTTCGAGTCCCGGTCGTTTGGAGATGATCTTCATGTTGCTTTGCTATTTTCGATCACCTCAAACGCATCCCTGTTGCAAAACACAACGGTTTCGCGATGCACCTTTCCCGAGTCCGTCATAAAGCTGTGTATGTCGTAGAACGCTTCGTCAAGCGGATGGCCGATAACAAAACCACCACTGAGGCCCATGATCGTCATCTCAAGGTCGTCGCCATGCACTGCACGGATTTCGTGCAGCTTTGAAAGGAGTTCGTCGAGTCTCATGGGCCTATGTATTCTTGGCGCGTCCAATGGGACCATTCCTTGAAGAACGCAACGCGCTGGCCATTCAGTGAAAAGACGAGCCAGTTGCCTTGCTCTTCCATCGTGTCGGCGATGACTGCAACAAAGGTGCCGGTCCCATCTTTGACCTGATAGCAATACTGCTTGAAGGCGGATTCGCTCACGTGATCTCCTTTTCTGTGAACACGCGCTGAAACTGCCGCATGATCCAGTCCCAGCCGATAACGCTTCCGTTTATCTCGATGCCGAGGTCGGTGGCCTCGCAATCGAAACTGTCGTTGTAGTCCCCAGCGGCCCACGTGATCTCGTAGAGGTTCTTGTTCTCAAGTTCCTTGTCGCGCTTATCATCTTCACGCATCATGCGGCGACTGTGCTCTGAACCTTCCTCCATCGACCGTTTCCGCCTCTCCTGCCATTCATCCTGCTCGCGTTGCCATTCGGGCGCGAGTTCAGACAGCAACGCCGCGATCTTTTCGGGATCGATTTGTCGCGCTGCTTTGTTTTCCTGAATTGTCGTGTTGGTGTCCATCACTCGAAAATGCTGGCCGCTTCCGTGAAGGTCATCGGCGCTTGTTGAGTCGCACTCTGTTCGCCTTGCGCAGATTCTTCAACGCAGCCCGGCGTTTTTTCACGGACGTGCTGCTCCCGCCCTTCTGGCAAAACTCCTTGTGATTCATACATGGATGCTCTCGTAACCGTTTGCCAAGCGGTTGTCACGAACTCTTTTCAACTTTCTACGGCTTCCACTCACCAGTGTTGATGCCTCTGGCGACCCGCTCGGAGAATGTGAGGTTCTTGTCCTTATCCTCTTGGCTCTGCGGTTCACGCGGCGCATCGCCGCCAGCCCCCACAGTGGCAGACGATCCCTTTAGTTCCTGCACGTAGGCGTTCAGCCGCTCGATCTCGGCGTCCTTCACCTGAATCTCGCCTTCGTAGTGCTTGATCGTCATCGGCAGCACTGCGGCTTGCGCAGACAGCCGCGCCTGCTCGTACTGCGACTGGTTGTTCAGCCACGTGTTGTCGGCCTGCTTCACGAAGTCCCGTACCTGCGCCAGTTCGGCGTTCCACGCTTCGTCGCCTTCCTTCTCTTTCAGGAACGGCGCGGCAGATTCGATGGCTTCGCTCCAGACCTTCGGTAGCGCCTCGGCGCGTTCGGTCGCGATGGCGGCGCGCTTCAGTGACTCGGCTTCGGACTGTTGCCGAACATAGTCGTCGTAGCGCTGCTTGCCGCCGGCCTCAATGGTCGCTTGGTGGCGTGTCAGTTTCGTGTGGCGCTTCAAAAGGTCGCCAAGGTCTTGCTGCACCAGATTATTCCACCCTTCCGTGACTTCCTCGAATTTCGCATCCTTCGCCGTGCCCCTAAGGTTCGCCAGTTCGATCAGCATCGCGGCGTCCACCTCGCGCTCCTCTGCGAATGCCTTGAATTCCTCCCGCAGCGCCGCCATCGGCTTCTCCACCTCATCCATCCACATCTTCGTCTTCTTGACGTTGGTGCCGCCGAGTTCGGTTTCGTAACGCTCGCGTTCCTTCTCGAATTCGCTGAGCTTCTTTTGCAGCGCTGCGACCGCTTCCTCGTCCTTCACTGGCGCACGGCTTTCCAGTGCCTTGATCTTGGCTTCCAGTTCCGGGATGACGGACGCCTGCTTGCGCTTGAAGTCTCGGTTCTCGTACACAAGCGGCTTGAAGGCTGCCGCTTGCGCAGGAGACATGTTCTTAGTCGAGGTCTCGATGTGCTTGTCGAGTTCTGCGTCAGTCGATTCGGCGGTGATGACTTTGGTTTCCACTGGTGCCTCGATCTTCAGCGGCTTCTCTTTCACCACTTCACCGACTGTTGTTTCAGGCTTCGGTTCCGGTTTCTTGCCCGCCCGTTCGGCAAGCTTCTGTTCCAGATTTGTTTCGTCCGCGCTCGGGTCTGCGCTGAGCAGGCTCAGTACATCGGACAGTCCCGGCCCTCCGACTTGAAACTTGTTCGGACCCTTGGACAGTTCATCCGGCGTCGGTGGGGGCGCAAGCAGCGCAGTTGAGGGCGGCGCTGGTGTCGCGGCAGCAGGAGGCGCTTGCTTGGTTGCCTTGGCGGGTTTCGTGGGGGCTGGCAGTGTGGTAGCTGGCATAGGTCAGGATTATTTGGTTTTGCGTGAAATTTGTTTGTGAGGAGGCTCTGGATCGTCCTGCATGAAGGCCGCGTTCCACCCGTCGTATTCCTCCTGCCGTTCCGGCTGCTTTGGTGCCGCCGTCGCCAACACCCGCAGCGTCCGCAGTGTCGCGTAGCCACCCGCGCTGTAGGCTCCCATGCGGGTTGCGGCGGCATCGCTCATACTCTCCGGCATCCGCGGCTCCAGTGTCCGTTTCACCAGCGCCTCAGCTTCCCGGTAGATCGGGTTGTCGAGCAGTTTGGCGAGGGCTTCGTGGAAGCGTGGTTCGGTGCGGAACTGTTTGGGTGTCAGATCGGGCATGTCAGGTGAATCAATAATCCGGCGTGTGCATCGTGGCGTTTGTCACGATGTCGCTCTGTGAAGCTGGCGGTAGCGCTGCCGCCAGTTCGGCGTTGTGCTTGTTCACCTTGAGGGCAATGTCGGCGTCTGTCTTGCGCTTGTCGTTCTGAATCCGTGCCTGCACGTTTGCGACACTGAGCATCTGATCGGTCTGCGCCTTCCGCACCACGGCCTCCAGCTTCGCCTGCTCAGTTTTGATCTTCGCCACCTGCACCGGATCGGGCGTCTCCTGTTGCGCTGCTTCCTGCGCCTGCTCGTCCAGCACCTTGTGAAGCTGTCGCACGAACGTCATCCAGATGGCGGCGTAGTCTTTCAACGCTTTGCGGTACGCGCCATAGACTGCCGCTCGGGTCGGATCGCCGGACATTGCGGCGACGTGCTGTTCGCAGTGCGGGATCGCGATGCTGAGGAACGCGATGTACGGCTGAAGTTCCGTGATGTCGCCTTGTTCGCCATTGTCCCGCCAGTCTTGCAGGATTTGGATCGAGGATGCGATGTTCGGGATCGTGGGTGCATCTCCGTCCCCAAGATGCACCATCGCGTGAACCGTGTGGTTCTGTCCGGCTATTGGCTGAATGTTTCCGCCTGAAAAGAATTCCGCGTTCTCCATCTGCGCGTTCCACTGCTCATCGGATGGGCGTGGCTTCAGGGACCGACCTCGGTAACGAAGTGCATTCCTCAACCCTACTTCCTGCACGTCCAGATCGAACAGCACCCTCGGGCGGCCCACTTCGTCGTAGGTGCTGAGGCGAGACAACAGGCGTTGTCCGATGGCTTGCTTGCTTCCAGGTGATCCACCCCCAATGGCTCGCACCTCTTCAATGCGCTGCACCGACAGAATCATATCGACCGTGACTCCGTAGGCCGCGCATCGCTCCACGAAGTCCTGCACTTCCGGGTAGTCGCCGAACCGTTTCTTGCGCACGATCTCACTGGAGCGCCGCCACATTTCCCGAAATGACCTTCTTCGGGATCGGTAAAACATGTTGAGTGCGCCGGTGGACAGCACGGCCTCCAGACCTTGCTCGGCTTGTAGCTCGTAAGCCGTCCGCGCCTGCCGGTTCTGCTGAACACCTCGCGCCTGATAGCTTGGCGCAACGTTCTGCATCATCATTCGCATGTCGGCGGCGACCGGCAGGGTTGTGCGGGTATGATCCTGCCACTGATGCTCAACGAAATCAACCTCGTGCGAAATGACAGCGATTGGTCCGCTCATGGTAATCGGATCAACGTCCAACAAGTCGTTGTTTGTAGCTTTCAGGAATGTACGTCCAGTCAGCTTCACGTTGTCCAGCGTCGCGCAGGCCATCTTGTTCAACTCTTGGATGAACGGGAACATCTTGTAGCCGTAGCCACGAATCTGGTGATACTGCCCCACTCCTATGTTCAGACAGAATGCAGTGTAAGGATTTTGGCCTTTCTTGAACCGCCCCAGCTTCACGTAAAGGAAATCGTCCACCCCTTTGTCTTGAGGAAGCGTGTCGCGCTCGATGATGTGATGCGAAATGCTGCCGTCATACTCACGGCTCCATGAGTGGACGATTCGGACACGGGCAGCGTCGTGCTGATTCGCCCACAGGTCGTTGTTCTTCAACCACGCCGATACCTTGTCCCATTGGAGTGTCCAGTCCACTGGCAGCGGTTTGTCGCCGTAGATCGTCGCCCGCACCAGCGCCTTGCGGCAAGCCTCTACATTCCATCCCATTTCCTTCGCGGCACTCTCGTTCCTGATGCGCGAGTAGAGTTGGCTTGGCAACAGAGTTTCTTCGATCAGGAAAGTGTCGATGTGCTTCTCGGACGCCTTTGTGCCGCGGGGGATGTAGCAGTTTCCCCATCCGGTCGCATCCGGCATCCATCCGTCGTCGTCGGTATGGTAGAGGAAACCCACTCCATGCCGCAGGAACTCCACCGCGAGAAGCTGATTTGTCTTGTCAAACTCCTCATGGTCCCGCGCCATCTTTGTCCACTCCGCTGCGATCACGTCCTCAGCGTACTCGCGCTCTGCGTCATCCATCACGCCGATGGGTAACTCGACCGAGATCAATACCGGGGTATTGTCGTCCAGATCGTTGTACTGGGTCAATGCTTGCTGCATCCGCGCATCGCCTTCGCCGAGATTGATGTTGGTCCGATCCGCGTTGCCGCTCCGAGCCAATGAGTCCGCCGTGTAAGGCGGTTTTCCGTCCAGCGCGTTGTTGATCCCGTACCGCTGCATGGAGGATTTGGAATCGTCCAGCACCGCTTTCTGCATGATGTCCCTCAGCGCTTTGGCGGAACTGAGGCGACCAAGCTTTGGTTTCCCGCTCTCTGGAAACGGTTCCATCATTATGGAACCTGTGCTTGGAGTCTTTTTGCTCGGCGCTTTTGGCATTTGTTCAGGCGTTTGGACAGGAACGGAGATTCACCCAGCGTTTTAAGCACTTCCGATCCTTCAGGGCAAGCAATCTTTTGTCTTAGCTTTAGACATTCGATCAAGGTGCCGTCCTTGCAGCCGTGCAGCACCATCGCGCCGATCCGCACCTCGTGGTCAATCGCCTGTCCGGTCTGTGTGAATCTCAGTGTCACTTTGCTGCAACGGATTTGCAGTGGCTTTCCGGAACGACCGCTGAACGGACAAAGGTGATACCGGCCCGTGCTCCAGTTGTGCTGAATCAATTTCGTGTCACGGACGTGTGGCATGATGTCCTGCGAGATGGCGTGATCGAACGCGAATGACGGACGTAGATGCAGGCGTGTGAACTGTTCCAAAACTGGCGGATAAATGGCTGTGCCGACCAGATGCTCGCCGACTTTAATGCGTTCGTTTCCGACTACGTTGAAGGTGTCCTGAACGCATCCAAGGAACGGTTTGCTGAGGTCTTGGTTGTATAGGTCTGCCAACACGTCCATCCATCTGGCGTGCATTGGCGTGCAGTCCGGTTCAAAGAAGTACCACGGGCATCGCAGTTCCGGCACAGCGGCAATCATCTTGGCTGTCTCACGAAAGATCACGTTGGCGGCAGTTGGCCACGTCTGCTCGTGATCCTTGATCGTGACGGTTAAGGCGCGGGGCGGTTCCTGCCAGTCCATCGCCTTGAAGTGATCGACGATTGGCGCGCGTTTCTCTGGCGGCAGTTCAGATGACCAGACCAGCAGCGCCTTGTGGCGACCATACGGGCCGAGTGTCCTCATCCATTCGGCGACTTGCAGCGCCAGATGTGCGTCAACGGACGAGACTGGAAAGACGAGGAGCATTCCTTGTTACGCGCTAGTGGATGGAATTCCCCCGTTGGCGATGCAAGCGCTCGCGACTGGTTCTTTCGTCAACGCCTGCGCCTGCTCAAGTAACGCCACAGCTTTCGCCAGCAACTCCGGAATAGGGCGAAGGTTATCTCTGAGATTTATTCCAGCATACCAGTCATGAATCTGGCGCGTGATTGCAATGAGTGGCCCCATCGCCATTTCTGCCGATGCGGAGTGAACGGCCAGTTCTCGAACCTTGCATGGATCTCCGTCCATCGCGACGATTCCGGTTGCGTTTGGGTTGATGAAATCGCCGAGAACTCGGAGATAGAGTGGCTTGTACGGTGTCAGGTTTGGTTTCATAAATCAGTCTTCTTTCCTGCCTTTCATCCGCACGATCTCGTTCATGTTTTTGGAGATTTCATCCAAAGTTTTCTTCATGTCCCCACCGTGCATGGATGCACTCAGGCTGATCTGTGCGGCTGCCAGCCCCATCGAAAGGGCCGGATAGCCGTTGGGGTCGTTGATGTACTTCAGCATCACGATGTCGAGGTCTTTGAGGATGTCTTTGCAGAGCTGTTGGTTGTGTTTCATGTTTTGTTTAATAATCGAAGCCGTACTTTTCCTCCACCAGTTCTGCCGGTTGCCACTTGCCGCGTCTTGCGCCTGCCGTGACCGGCATCCGCGCATCTTCCAGGTTCGTCGGCACAGCTTCGCGGTCTGCCGCCTCGGCCTTGTTCTTAAAGGCATTCCACTGCGCTGCCGCGTGCAGGTTCGCGGCCCGCGAGACGGCGGCGCGGAACTTGAGCTTGGATCGGGCGTGGTCGAGGCCCATGAAAAAACTGTCTCCTTTGTCGGGGCTGCGACCGATTCGTTTCTTCATGGTGCGCTTCGGCTCCACCGCTCGCTTTCCTCCGGACGTTCCTCGCTTTTCCGGATCTTCCAGCCTCGCCATCATATCGGCGGCAATTCCCTTCGTGATGCCGCGCAGTTGGCCGCTGCGCAGGAAGTCTTGCCCGACGAACCACACCTCCGAAACCCTATCCGCGTACTGTTCCGATGCTGGTAGTGAGCGTGGCCCGCATGGTGTCTCAGAAGCGGAGTCTGCCAGACAGATGCCGTTCGGTGAACTGTCGCCAAGCTTCTCGCAAAGGAAACTCCCGAACGTCACACCTCCTCCGGTAGCGTCATAGACGATGTTAGATGGCATGGCATTGTGTTTCCGGCACAGGGCAATGAACTCATCCACTATCTGCGGCATCCGCTCCCGCTTTGGATCGCTTTCCTTCATCAGTTCCTCAACCTCCACCTGTAAGGTTTGCAATCCTGATTTCGACGTTCCAAACGAAAGGATGTGCGCTGGGCACTCATCCCCGCCGCTCGCCCATGACGGATCGCAAACCCCGATCTTCAGCGGCGGTATCATCCACTCATCGTCACGAAGCTTCGTCATGGACCCAGAATTCACGATCTCGGGTTCGGAATAGATGCAGCCCGTGACGGTTCCTTCTGGGCACCAGAATCCCTTCACCATGCGCCAGAAGTTCAGGCTGTTGGGGCCAAGTTCTGCGATGACCTTTTCGATGTCTTCCTGTGTCGGCAGGAACGCGAATATCTTTTTCCCGAGCGTGATGTTTGGAGACAACGTGAGGTCGAACCGGATCGCGATGCCGAGCCGCGTCTTCCAGCGCGTTGCTGTTTCGTCGATGGTCTTCCATCCGCCGACCGGCTCCGACAACGCGCCATGCGGATCGAAACGCGAGTTCGGGTTGCCGATGCCAATGAACTGGAATTCCGGGTTGGAACTGAGGTTCGAGGTCGCGGCCTCAATGAGCGCGTGCGACAGCTCTGGCAACTCGTCTCCGATCAGGAAGACGCGCGTGTTCTTGATGCCGATCAGCTTCCCGATGTTTTGCTTCTCCTGCTTGCTCTCACCGGCGATCAACGCGATGCCGGATCTTTCCGATCCATAGATTCGGTTCTCTGAATCGTACGTCCGTATGGTGCCGATGGACGAGACGAGTTTGCCAGGCATACCTGTAGCGGCGCGGAACAAATCCTCAATAGCCCCCCAGATGCGTTTGCGGCTTTCCTTGAGCGACGTGGACGTGACCAGCACCATTGTGTCGAGCGGCGCGGCCAGCCAGTTGACGATTGCCCACAGCGCAAAGAACTGCGTTTTCCCCGAGCTCCTGCCTCCCGACACCGACACGTACTGGTAGTTGCACGCCGCTTCCAGCATCTCCTCTGCCCACGGATGCCACACGAAGCCGTGCTTGCGTCCGTCGTCGGGCCACAGGATCGCCACGATCTTTTTGAAGTGCCCAGCCTTCCCGAGTCCGCCCTGTTCGGTCATGATTCCATGTCGGAAGCACATCAGTTCGACGGTCAGAATTTTGTCGGTGGGCCAGTCTCGGCCGTACAAGTGCATGTTTTTAAGCGAATATCCGATACAGTATTGCTGCGAACCATCCGCCGAATCCGAGATACATCAAAATCCACCAACAACGCCACTCTCTGTCTGATTTCGCCTGCCGTTTAGGGTCGAGCGAATAAAAAGGGTTTCGAGGAAACATCGCCGCGCACTTTGTCAGTTCTTGCGCCGCGCGTCAAGCACTGGTATGGCACTGAAATGCCTGACGACACAGAACCAAAGGACGCCACTGTTTACGAGGATGGCGACATTCGGGTGGCGATTTACACCTGTTCCCTCACCCATTCCTCAACAGCAAACGAAATCAACACCAGCTTCCGTATTAACTGGCGCGGCAACGGCGACAAGGGCACGATGGATGTGCAGCCTTGGGAACGTGCGGTCGAGACCGCTGAAGCCAAATTTGCCGAACTGCTGGCGAAGCGCGAGACAGACGGCCACTACATCGATCCGGTCTCCAAACTTCCGTCTGCCACCAAGCAGCAGATCCTTGCATGGGCCGGCGCGGTGCCGCTGGAACTCATGAATGTGCCGATCAATCTGTGGCCGACTGCCGCACGGGCGCGACTGTTGGCCATCACGACCGCGCAGGTTTTTGCTGTCACGGAAGCCACGAAGCCGAAGGATCTCAAGACGCTGCTGGACATTGTGAACATCATCGATCCTCAAGGTGCGCCACAGCCGAAGCAGAACGGGAGTAATGTGAACATCACGCTGCTGAGCGGCGCGCTTCCGCCGCTGAAGGTCGTGCGGGATGTAGCTGGCTAGCCTCGCTTCCAGCAAAACACGGGCGTCGTTTCGATGTCCTTCTGATTCTTCTGGATCGCATCCAGCGGGACATGAACAAGCAGGCGAAGATCGCAGCCACAATGTAGGCACGCCTTGAGCGCGTCATTGCTCGACGTTCGCTTGTTACCGATCAGGTTGAACAGCTTACCGGCCCATCGGCCAAAGAAGTTGGTGCATGACGGGCAACCGGCCAAGTGTACATCAGCGTTCAATGGACAGAGAGCGCACACAGCGGCACGTTGATCTGCAACCTCCTGCGTCACTGTTTCCTCAGAACGCCACCAATCCTTCACCGTATCAAAAAACTCGAAGATCGAGTCGCCGGTGATCAGCTTCTTGGCCTGCAACAGTGCCGGACTCGACTCGTCCACGTAGGCGCAGCACTTCGCCCGCTTCTCTGGCGGCAGCGCCCGGCAGCAGCAATCTTGAAACTGCGCTTTCGGATTGTCCAGCGCGATGCCGCGCGCGTTGCATTCCTTTAGCCACAGCGCCCATAGTTCTTCGTGCGAGTGGCTGCGCACGAGGTCGTCTGTGCCGGGCAAGTACGCGACGACGGGCGTGTGCATCGCGCTCACCCACCACATCTTCGTTTCTTCAGCGCCCACGTTTCGCCTCCCGTTGCTGCTTCAGTGCCAGCCACGGCTTCAGCAGCGCCTTCTCATGGTCGTCGGCCTTTTCCATCACGCGCTTCATTTGGTCGGCGCTGAAGTAGTAGGTGGACGCGACAATCGGCGGCAGCTTTGACAGCTTTATGGCGGTGCTGGCCTGCGCCTCGGTGATCTTCTTTTCACGAATCAGTTGGCGCAGTTCCGCGTAGTCGCCTTTCGAGGCCATGAGCTTCGCGTGCGCCTTGGCGACATTTTGCTCGTGCTTCTGCTCGGTGATGCTGCCAGCCGGGATTCGGGACTTGTTGATCTCGGACACCAGCTTCATGGCCGGTGTGTCGGTCAGCTTGCGCGGGGCCGGCATGACTCCAATCATCGGCGCGATCATTTTGGTTCCGCTCTCGCCGCGCTCTTGCAGCTTTTGCTCGCCCCGAATCCAGAACGGGACAAACGCCTTCGCGACATACTTGCCGGTCTGCGCGATCTGCTGCGCGGCGTTGTCGTCCTCGTGTCGAACTTCGACGCCGTAGTAGTCGCGGTTTTTGATGATGTCACCGATCAACGAAAGGATCGGATGCGCCTTGTCCACCAGGGTTGTGAGTGCTGCCTCTTTGTAGGCGATCACGTCCTTCATGTAGGTCGGCAGGATGAAGCGCTCAGGATTGCCGCGCTCGTCCTTTCCGCCCGTTCGGAATGCCCACCAGTCCTTGTCGGTCGGCTGTTGTCCCGTGAAGGCGTAGGTCAGCAGTCCGTTCAGGAGCGTCACTCCGACACCGAGCGAGATGGCATAAGCCACGCGATCCGGCACGTCGGATGGTAGCTTGCCGTCCTTTGCCCACTGTCGGAAGAATCCAATCATGTCCTTGAAGGCTCCGCCGAGTTCCGCGATCGTACCGCCAGTCCAACCGGGTGCCCGCACGACACCTTGCACGAAGTTCTTCGCTGCGTTGTGGGCGAACAGCCTGTCGTAACGGACCTGCCCAAGACGCGAATCCACGCGGTTCCACGCCTGACGGAATTGCGGTGTCAGTTCCTCCAGAGTCTTGCCGGGATTCTGCTCAATGATGCGGTTCGCCAGATGCGCCCAGACGCCCGCTTTCTGTCGCGGCACCAGTCCCTTCATCAGAACGTGCGCCATCAGTTCGGTGGCGGCGATGGGGCTGCGCAGTGCAGCGCGGACACGATGGCCGCTGAACCAGTCGCGTTCCATCTTGGCGTGCTGCTCGGTCATCAGGCCGCGTTCCATTGTGAATCCTCCGCCCGCCAGTTCGGTTGCGCGCACCAGCTTCGCCATCTTGGGGTCAATGACGGCATTCGGATCGCGCCATGCGTTCAGCAGTCGATTGCCAGTACTGAATGTGTCCTTCACGGCACGGAGGAAGTCGTAACCCGTCTGCGCCAGTTGGCCGGCAGTGCGGTTGCCGCGCAACACCCCGAACACGTCCTTGATCACATTTGCTCCTGCGGAGATCTGCGCCTCAGCGGTGGTGAATCCGGCATGGAAGGCTGAGCCAACGCCAAGCTGAAACTGGTTGAGGGCGTTTGCCGCCGCCATCCAGCCGGTAAAGAGTTTCCCGAAGTGCTGATTGTTGTAGAGCGAAGACGACAGGTAGTTGTTCAGCACGTCGCCCACGGCATTCGGGACGATCCGGCGTCCCATCAGCATCATGCCCGGCACCTTCACCTTCATGGTGGTGCCTTCGGGTGGAATCCCGTCGAGTCCGACATCAGCCGGGTCGATCTGGTTTCCGTCTTCATCCAAAAGTCTTGAGTTTTTACTCGTGACCTCGATCTCGCGCGGTCCCCACACGTTGCCGTATTTGTCGTTGAGGTACTGCCATCCTTCGGGCGGTTGCTCCGACAGGCGAGCGATCTGCATCTGGCCTTTGTCTTTGAGGTCTTTGATGACCTGTTGCGCCATGATGTGCCGGTCGAGTTCCGCCCAGCCAAGCTTCATGATGTCCACTGGATTGTAGCTGGCGGGCCGCAAACCGAACTCGAATGCCGTGCGAATGTCCTGATCAAAAACCTTCTGCTTTCGGAACGATTGCCGGCCAAGCAGCGGTGTCTTGGTGAGGTATCCGAGCGCGTCCTTGTCGGATGCTGTGCCGTTTTTCAGTGCCTCGTCCACGCGCGACTTCACCCATGCGCGCTGTTCTGGCAGCGTGTCGTTGACGCCCATTCCTTCCGGAATGATGCCTTCGGTGCGAGCTTGTTCCATCGCGAAATTGAAGGCTTTGCGGCTCTGCTCCGTCCAGATGCCCTTCATGTAGTTTTCCCGAAGGCTCAGGATCGGAGCATCCGCCTCATCCAACAGATCGATGCGTTTCCGGTCTTCACGCTCCTTGATGTCGGCCAGTTCCTTGAGCTTGCCGGTCTGCTCCTTGCCGGTGCTCATGTCCGACATGAACTGCACGCCTGGATTACTTTCCTGCGGCATGTTCTCGCGATTCACGCCCTTGCGCTCAAACAGTCGCCAGAATGGGTTGACCTGATCGTTCAGGCTTTCCTGTCGGTGGTGCATCTCCCCGAGTCGTGCTCCGATCAGTTCTGCCGCGGCCAGATGCTCAGGACTTTTAGTTGTCGGCGCGACCAGCGAGGCGATGCCGTCCTTCATGTCGCGCAGGATGTCGAGTCCCGGCGCGGCCAGTTCTTTCGCCTTCTCGTAACCTTCACGCAACACGTCTCCTGAAACCGCCCCCGCCTCGCTGCTGTTCAGCGGACGCAGCCTGCCGGGCGACGGTTCGGAACTGTTGCTCGGCATCGGCCTGTCCTGTGGTGTGGCGGCGCTGGGCAGCAGATGCGACTCCAGCGCCTCCTTGGCGGCAGCCTCGTCGAACTGGTGGCCGGTGCTGCGGAAGTGCTCCAAAGCGGCAGCAATCGCACGGGCGACGCTGCGGGTGGCCTTCAGGACGCCGATGGCGATGTCGATGCCGGTGTTCCAGATGGCGCGGAAGCTCGCCGGACTCATCAATGGAAAGATTTCGAGTTGTGCGGTTCCGTTCGGTTTCTTGCGGGCAGCTTCGAGGCGAGCGATAGCGCGGTCGATTGCGCCGGACTGAAGCTCATCCGTCAAAAGTTGGTGCGCTTCGTCAGTGTCGGTCGCTGAACCGTTCTTCACCACGTTGCTCCGAATCTTCTTCGCAAGTTCACTCTCCTGTCCGTTCTTGGCGACTTCGCCACGGTACGTCTCGCGCAACGCTGGCGTGATGGCGCTCTTGAGCGGCTTCTCCGAAGCGGGCGCAGGCGTCTCCACCACAGCCTCAGCTTTTGTTTCTGGCTGCTCTGATTTCAGCCTTGCGATTAGTTTTTCAACCGCAGCCTGAGAACGCTTATCTCCTCCGTACATCGCGTTGTTGTCGATGGCAACCGCGTCGGTGATTTTTCCGGTGTTGTTGTATGCACTGACCGCCGCCTTCTGCGCCGCTGTAAGCCCTTTTGTGGGCAGCGATGGCCCAGCCGCCGGAGCCTCAGCCTTCGGTGCTGGCGGCCTCTCTTCCGCCGCGAGTGGCTTCGGCTCTGGCTGCTCGTTCGCGCGCAGGTCTGAACTGTGTAAATCTTCCTTTGACTCAGATTGACCGGAAATTCTTGCGATCTGTCCTGAAAGATATCGCCCTTCAAATACTTTTGATCCGCCCATTTCCACAATGAAACCGCGCTGATCCTCTGGCGGTCGTTGTAAACCGTGTTCCTTCGCAATTTCATCGTGTCCCTGATTCCATTTGCTGCCAACCTTTAGGCCATTCGCTGTCTTGATCGCTGTGCTGATCACGCGCATTCCGGTTCCCGGAGACTCAGGAGGCAATCCGTCATTTGGGGCATCTACTTTCAAATCTTGCTTATCCGGTTGCCGCGCCGCGACCGGCGCTGTCGGCTGGGTGGAAACGGGTTCGCGATACGCCTCTGGAACGAACGCCATGATCTTCGCCTTCTCGGATGGCGCGATGCTTGGGTCGTTTCGGATTGCTTCCACGAAATCCTTGTTCTGCAAATCAGCGGGCACGAACGGCCATTTATCGTCCCATCCTTTCGCGCGCCGTTCAGCCAATGCTTCGTCCATCCATGTCGGTTTAGGCGCTACTTTCGGTGTTTCCTGCCGCACTTGCACTCCGACATCTTGCGGCGACACTTCTTGCAAACTTTTTCCTTCGTCTTCAACTGGCTTCACCTCCTTGGGTGTTTCGGTTTCTGTCTTCTTCGCAGATTCCTCATCCTGCTTCTTCAGCACGGCATCCGTCTCGGACTGCACGCGCCGCATCTCCGCATCGTAGGCTGCAAACGCTGCCGCCTCATGCGTATCGGCCAACGACCGCTCGGCAGCGGCGGTCTGTGGCATCCCTGTAGCTTCAGCCTGCGCGGCAGCGGCGCGCGACGCCTCAGCGGCATCCAAGTGCGGCTTGGCGGCTTCAGCGGCCCGTGCGCCGTGCGCGACGAGCCGCTGCGCGCCGTGCATGATGGCGTTCTGGAGCACGAAGGCGGGGATGCTGCCGCCGAGGTCTTCAGAGAACTTCTTCCAACTCATCGGCTTGCCGTGAACTGTGGCGTCATAGAGATGATCCGCCAGCGTCATGGCAAGCGCGTCGGTAGTGCCGCGGATGCCAGCCTGTGCGAGAATCTGCTTGGATGCCGGCAGGAAGCCAGCCGCGTCCACGGGCGGTTTCCAAGGAATCAATCCTGTTGCAGCGAATCCGAGTGCCGATCGGACGGCGGAATCGATCACGCTCACATCATCACGACCCTGCACGTACTTGGCGGTCGCGCCCTGCTCGGCTCCGGTGCGTGCGCCCTTAACTAGCAACGGCGCGACCCGCTCAACCAGCGAAGGAATGGCACGCTTGCCAGCCTGAGCGGCTGCCAGCAGGGCTTTCTCGCCCGCTTCCGTAGTGGCGCGACCAAGCACGCGGCCAGCGGCGTCCTTGACGATTCTGGACTGTGTGCCGCCGCCTGCCGCTGATACGAGGAAGTTCACCATTGAGGCAGCACCGGAAGCAACCGGATGCTGTTGGCGGTTCACCTCGCGCTGCAACTGTTCGCGAGCGTAGCCAACCGGATCGGCGTTCTGGTTGATCGCCTCGACTCCTGCACCTGCTGCCGCACCTGCTGCGATGTCGGCGGCAGCCATTCCTATTGGGCCTGATGGGATCGCGAGCGTCGCGGCACCAGCACCCGCAACGCCTGTCGCCAAGGCTGCTGGAAATCCGGCAGAAAGTTCGGTGCCGAATGATCCAAGCGCGCCTTCGGGAGACGGTGGTTTCGGCGTAAGCTCTGCGCGATTGATGCTCCGGTGAATGTCGTTGAATCGTCCGGTGATGGTATGAACCAAGCCGTCGAATTGATCGGGCGGCATCACGTCCTGATACTTCGGAAGTTCTGATTCGATGACGTTCTGCGCGTTGGTCGCCACTTCTCTCTGCCGTTCCGGTGTCAGTGTATCCCAAATCGGATTGCTCGCCACGTCCACCTCAGACAGAAACTCTGGCAGCGCCTTTCGGTAATCGAACGAAGGCGCTTGAACTGGTTCCTCGGTTGCTGATCCGTAGAGCGGCATGGCGAGGAGTTACTGTACGTCCGCCGCCGATTCAACGATCTTCGGCGATTCGGTCGGTGGCAGAATCGGCACTGTCACGCCGTCCGTAGTGACGTGCGGAGTCGGCACGCCGTTCAAGTCCTGCAAAGTCACGTCGTTTCCTTCGGTCAGATGTTGCGCGACCTGATCGGCAACGTCGGGATGCAGCCCTGCCGATGAAGCGGCGTCATGGAAGTTCGCCAGCGCGGAGTTGTAGCGTGCCAACGCATCGCTCTTGATAGTCTGCTTCACGGTTTCCTTCGCCTTTGCAATATCAGGTCCGAAGTCAACCCCCATGAATCCAGCAAGCCTGCCAAGACTTTCTGGCGTCTCAGTTTCGCCAATGATGGAAGCGTAGGCTTTCTCGGGATCAAAGCTCGCGTGCTTTTTAAGCGCGCTGATGGATTCGGCCAGATTGATCGTCTTCGCGCCTTCCTTGGCCTTTTTTGTAACGTCACTCTCAGTGCTGGGTTGTGCCCATTTCGGCATGAGCTTCGGAGCCTTGGACTTCACCGGCAACGCGACCTTCCGAGCTTCCGTCGCCTTCGGTGCATCCGAACCCCAAATGGCTGAGGTTGTGTCAGGCTTCGCGATCTCGGTTGCGGGCGCATCCGGCAGCACGATGCCGCTCTGGTGCGCGTTGTCGTCGGTGCCGTGATTTTCTAGATGGGTTTGGATTTGCTGCCGTTGCGCCTCAATCTCGTTCTGTTTTTCCGAGACGTAATCTGCCGTGGACTTCCCGGCCTTCTTGGCAGCCGCATCAAAATCGGCGCTCAGGCTGGAGTATTTCTTGTCCAGCTTGTCGAGGTTGGAAAGCTGGGCCTTGAGTCGCGAGGTCTGCTGCGGAGCCTTGCGGATGTCCTGCGTCTGCTGGCTTCTTGCGTTCGTCAACTCCTGCTGCATAGCCTGATGCGCGAAGCCGTCAAGCTGTTGCTCAATCTCCTCTGGCGTCATCGAACGCATGGCCTTGATTCGCCCCGCCGAATCTTCGTATCCCGGAAGAATCGGAAGGCTCGGATTGGCGATCATCGAAAGGACATCTGTGCGGGCCTTTTTACCGGCAGCGCTCACCCTGCCTTGAATGGCTGGCGTCATGGCAATGCCGCTCACGTCGAGTTCCTTTTGCGCCTTCTCTGTGGCGGTCATCTGACCCTTCGCATTCCACGCCAAGGCTGAGTTTGGATTGAGGCGAATCTGCTCCTTCTGTTCCGCAACTTTCGCGTCGTGCTTCATCATCATCATGTTGGATGAGACGAAGTTTCCATTCGCGTCCCTCACGACGTACGGAGCCTTTCGGATCGCGTCGTATCCGAGCACGCTTCCAAAATGTTCAAAGTCCTTGATGGATTCCTGCGCATCCTTCAACGCGGTATCAATCGCAGCCTTCCCAGCATTTGTCGCGGCCCCGTACTGATACTTCGTGCGAAGAAGGTTTACCTTCATGGCGTAGTCCGGATCGTCCGCACGTAGGTGCAGAAGTTCGATCCCGATGTTCGGGACATCAATTTCCGCCTGCCGTTCCTTGGCCCTCGCGACCAGCGCCTTCATGTAATTGGCACGCTCTTTCTCGTAGTCCAAGTCCATCTTCGATCCGTCCAAGAGCGCGCGGTGAGCCGCTATCTTGGTCCGCACTTCTTCCAGTTCCAGCTTACGCTTTTCAATCGGCTGCTTGGCGGCCTGTTCGGCGGCGATTCGCGCCTCGCGTTGCTGTGCCATCTCGGCAGCCCGATCCTTGTCCGCTTGATTGATGTCCTGAAAGCGCAACCTTGCCGCAAGTTCTCGCTGCTTTTGCGGATTGGCGGCGTCGGTGCTGTATCGAACTCCCATAAATTAAGAAGTCGGGATTCCGGTCATGTCTGGAGCCGGATAGCCGGGTGGAAGCGAAACTCGTTCTCCCGTCGCCTTGCGCTCTACTGGCACCGCAGACGGCAGCGGCATGTTTGATGTCGGCGGCGCAACTGGCGTCGCCGCTGGCAACGGCATTCCCGTGGCGAATCCTCCGCCTCCGTACTGTGGGGCCGACACAGTTCTCATGCCGCCTGAAACTCCCGCTCCAACTTCCGCTGCTGTATCGCTCGGCAGCACCCATCCGCCCTTTGGCGGGAATACGCTGCGCAAAATGTCCGCGCGGGCGGCAGGGTCGTTTTGCGCAGCCTGCCATTTCGCGCCGAGATCGGGACTCGCGCCTGCAAGATGCGCGCCCAACGCCTGATCAAGCGGCCTGCCCATCTCAACCAGTGTTCCGTTCGCGGCTGGTGCGGCGTACTGGCCGCTGGCGTTTGTGTAACCTTTGCTCGCATCGTTCGGATCAACCACGTTCCATTGCGTGACCTCATGGCTTTGTGGAGCGAACAATGAGTCCCAGTCCTTCGTGGGAGTCATCCCCGGCGCTGGAGCGGCGTTCAGATCGCGGTACTTTCCGGGAATGTTGTTTCCTTCGGCGTCTTTGTTCGCACCGTCGCGATCCTTTTTTGGAATGGCGCTCTGATCTCCGGGTACGTTTGTCGGCTGCGCAAGGGTGATTCCAACGTCCTCTGGAAAGTATCCATGCTTGTCGGCGAATTCCTGACGCGCCTGATCGCGCTGCGAGAAGATCGGTCTTTTGTCGGCATCGCGCCCGGCCTTTTTGAGTGCGTAGCCCCTTGCGGATTCGGCGCGATCTTGTCGCTTTAGATCGGCATCTATGCGCTTGTCGCCCGCAGATTGAGCAGGCTTGTTCGCAGCGGGCTGTGGATTTGCAGCAGGTGCAGGAGGATTCGCAGCAGGCGGCGCAACTTCATTTCCAGCATCTGGCACAACCGGCCTTTTGGGCACGGGCATTTCCGATTTCAGTTTGTTCCACACCGCATCGGAAACTCCGGGGGGTCGTTCCTTGTCGCGAGCATCGAATGCCGTAAGTGGCTTTGTGATGTCACCGCGCGGCTCAGAGATAAATGGCGATACGCTCGCGGTCGATGCAGTATTCTGTGCTTGAGCAGGTGCTTTCGGCACCGGTTGCGTTAAGGTTTTAGGGGAATCGGCAGCATCAATCGGCCCGTCGTGAATTGGCTCGTTTAGCGCCGCGATGGTTTCGCTGTCGAGATCGCCAGTCGCCCTCTGTTGATTTGCACCCCTTGCTTTCTGAAGTCTGATGATGGCGCTTCTGGTTGCTGCATCGAGCTTCCCGTGAATCGCGCCTGTGTACCATCCATAGGATTTCAGCTTCTCTTGAGCGTCCTTGATGGCTGCTGTTGATGCTTCTTTCGCCATGTCAGTATCCTCCAATTATCGGATCGGCCACCGCATCCGCGATGCTGGGAAGCTTGGTTTTTAGTCTGGGTCCGGCCATGTCAGTATCCTCCCAGCGTCGGATCGTTCAGTTCATCCGCGTTCAGGATGCGCGGGATTCTCGTATTCGCGGGACGAAAATTGCTGGCCTGCCGACTCAAGCGGCCCAGTGCTCGGTTCAGCGCCCTGTCGGCCCGCTCGTCATCGGTGCCGCGATACTGCAAGTGCAGCAGTGCGTCCTCCAGAGCCACAAAATTGTCCACGAAAATGAAGTCGTTATCGAGTTCCGCCTCCACGAAGCGCAACCGCAGCAGGCACGAAGCCGTGTAGGTGTCGGTGTTGTCGGGAGCGACCGGAGCCTTGTAGCGGCGGTAGTTCGGGTTTTTCTCGCTCGGCTGGTACGCGGCGACCAGATGCTCGTTGGTGGCCGGATTTGGATCGCCTGGGTCAATGGCGTAAACCGTGATGACGCCATTGGTATTCGGCTTCACCACCTGAGTGATTTTAGTGAACGCATTCGTCGTCGTGACGCTTCCGGTCGCGGCCAGCAAGTCCACCGCCTCCCCTGTTCGGATGTTGGTTCCTGTGGTTGTGCGGATCACCCTGCCGTCACCGTCGAGTCCGTAAATCTGAAGGATCGATTCGTAGATTTCCGTCGTCGGACTGGCGTCAGTGTAGAACTTCAGCAGGCATCCTGCCGCGTTGATGTCGCGCGGTTCACGGATGCAGCAGTAGCCGTCCCCCAAGTCCACGATCTGCCCCACAACATTCGGGTCCGTGGCCCCAGTCATTGATCCCGGCCCAGCGGGGCTGTACTGGAGCCACGGATCGCGAATCAGCAGCGGGTTGGATGACCGAAGGATGCCGAGACAGGTCTGGTAGTAGCGAGGAAGCGTGAGGATGCCGCCGTAAATCGGCAAGTCGTCCTGTAACAGTGCGTCCTTGAGCTTCGTGTCGGTGATGAGGACTTCGCAGGCGGCGTTAATTTGGTCGGCCACCAGATCCGGATCGAGATGCGACTGCTTACGAAGGATCTTTTGTTTGGCTTGTCCGAGGGTGAGCATTCGTCGATGAATAATTCATGGCGACGCGCGGGCCGTGTAGCTGCGTACTTGGTGACGAGATTACGGAACCGGCGCAGGAGTGTCAAGCGGTCAGTTTCAGCTTCACGTCCCACGGCCTCGGCTTCCCGAAAAAGCAAACAACCTTCACCTTCTTTTTGTTGAGCGGTTTGTCGTAGTCGAGTCCCTTCAGCCAGTTGAACCGATAGCTCGTCACCTCTCCGGGATGCAAGTCTTGCCATGTCGCGACGGGCGGCATGTAGGTGTTCCAAAAATCATCGTCGCCAGCGAATTCCTCAATGTGCTGTTCTGGATTCTGTGTCCACCGCTCCCAAGCGAGTTGCCGTTCCGTTGGATGCAGAAGCATCATGCCGCACTGTCTCGGCTTGTGATCTGCGACTCCTTTTCGGAACTGTTTCAGCACGACCGTCTCGGGATGCGCGAAGTAACCATCCGGAAGTTCCCGAATCGTTGTGTCGAGATCGATGTAAAGGAATGGGCTGTCTGGAAACACTGTCGGGCGGAACATTTCCATTTTGCTCCACCATCCCGGCCAGCCGTGCAGCAACGGAACCACGTTCAGTTTCGGAAACAGCTTCGCATCGAAGTCAGTCATCAGTGTGACGTTCGCTTTTCCGATCTGCTTCACCATGCGGTGAACGTGCTCTGGCTTTAAGTCGCCTCCGCTGCGGAGAACCAGAACGACGTTGCGTTCACCGATCTTACTTTGTTTCTGCGCGAGCGTTTTCTTTGCCGAACCGCGCATGTTGTGCAGCTTCTGTCGCCAATGTGGGATGTCGCGCTCGCACGCGGCGATCACATCCTCAATGGAACGATGCGGCATGATGCCGGCGAGTCTTGATTCCGGGTTGCTGACAGTGAAGCGCACGCCCTGTGTGGCAGCCTGTGGCACGAAGTCGGCGAAGAACTTCACTGTCTCATCATGAAGGAATTTGTTCTCTGCGCGCTCCTGCTCAGTGAGGTAGTTTCCGTCAGCGTAGTCGCCTTTCGCGTGACTCAGATCCACCCCCACCAACGCAATGTCGCGGATGCCGAGCCAGAGGGTGAACTGCAAGGCTGACAGCAGGGAGTTCTTACTCTCGTAGAAGGTGCTGCGCTCACTCCAGTCCCACACGTTGCCGATCTTTCTCAAGTCGAGGAAGCAGGTGTTAATCAGGTTTACCAGCTTCACGCCTGCCACCTCACAGTCACCGATTCCGGCGCGCATGATTTTCGGGAACGGCTCGAAAAACAACGCCTGATTGAAGTTTTCCGGCGTGTCAACGCCATGCCAGTAATCCGGCTTCAGGCGCGGGTAGGTATTGTTCACACCGATCACGATCCGTCCAATTCCTCGCAACCTTTCCACTGGTTCGTGCGCGAAGCTCGGGCCGTTACACGCGATGATGCCCTGCACGCCAAGATGCGCGTTGTGTAGGTTGAACGGGCGCAGCCGAGATCCGTTGTATCGCCAGAGCATTACGGGCCGTAAACGGTAGCGGACTGAGATACCCCATCCCAATCAATGTAGAAGATCGTGAATCCTACTCCCGGCGATGAACCGCGCGAACCTTTTGATCCTTTGGAGCCTGTTTTTCCGGTGTAACCGCTGTAGCCTGAATACCCAGAATAGGCCGATCCTCTTGAACCTCGCGAGCCGCGTGATCCGCGCGATCCGCTGAATCCAGAATACCCTGAGTAACCAGAACCGGTCGCGCCTTGCTGCCCATCATTACCGTTGCCGGGCACAGGGCCGAGCGGCCATACCTCGTACAGCGGCTTCGGCGCAAGCGGCACGATGGGTCCGCCGAGCGGTTTGCTCGGAGGCGGCTGCATCTTCCATGACGGATTGATTCCTCGAACCGCCTCAGCCAGCCCGTCCATCGTGATGGCGGGCGGGTTCTTGCTCGGCTTCGGATTCGGAGCGCGCTGCATGTCCCTGAGCTTGTCCAGCGCAGATCGCTGATCCAGCTTGTCGAGCGCCTTCTGCGCGTCACGTGCGTTCTTGCGGATCGCCGCCTTCTCAGGTGTCCATTGAGCGTCTGGCATCGGTTAAGGCGGAACGGGTTTCGGATACGCGACGTAGATGATCGTGAATTTCCACAGCCGATGATTGTAGCGTTCGTGCTTCACCGCCGCCACAATGTAGGTGTCGCCATCGGTCGGCACGACAGGCGGCACGGTAGCTGAAATGGATGGCGTGTAGTAAATCCACTCAGCCGCACTGGCCGGAATCGCCACGTTAATGGAAGCTGCGGGATGGATGGTGGCGGGAATCGTGAAGGTACGCTCATTCGCGATGGCGCGGCCACCACCAGCCTTCGCCAGAATGGCAATCGCGGTAATGGCCTGCGGCGAGAACAGCGTTACCTTCGGAAGCGCTGCAAGGAACGCCGTGTCTGTCGGATTGGAGGTGTAGCGCTCGAAGAAGGAAGCCGGACATGGCCCTCGGTATCCCTGCTCGATCTGCGCTTCCAGCGCCACGTCTGCCGCAATGGAGTCCCCGTCTGCCACGTAAGCGTGATACCATGTCAGGTCGCGAAGGCTGTCCGGCCAGCTATACTCGTATGTTCCCAGCGTGTGGATGTCCTTGCTGCCGTCTTGGTGCAGCATCCAGTCCAAGTCAGCAACATCAGCGGATGAAACGATCCGCACACTCCGCAGCCCGTCCATGCCCATCGGCTTGTACTCGATGGAAACGCCATCACCAGCCGCGATCATCTCAGCGGTCAGTAACGCAGCGGTGGCCGGCACGGCTGACTGCGCGACGATCTGTTTCGTGATGCGTACTGCCGTGAAGGTCTGCTGATCGAGGTCGCTCTCGGGAATCAGCGGCCCATAGACCGGCTCGTAGATGCGGGTCAGCGCAACGATCTGGCCCTTCTCATTCTCGTAACTCTGATCCAGCAACTTGACGAAGTAGCCGACCGTCATGGTCAGTCCCGAATGCGATCCGGTGGCCGCTTGGCTGAGCGTCAGCGTCGTGGTGCTGTCGATGCTGACAATCGTGGTGCCTGCCGGGATGTCGGTGCCGGTCACGAGTCCGCCCGCGTACCGGCCTCCGGTGCTCGCGACCGTGAGGCTGGTGGTGCCGTGGGTGGAGACGCCTGTCAGCGTTGAGGTGAGGCCAAAGGTGCCGGCAGTGAAGCCGATAATCGGGCAGATGTCGGACAGCGGAGTTCCGAATGCCTGTGACGTATTGGGGATGCGCCATGTAATTCTTGGCCATGCAGTCAACCCAAATGGCGTTTCGATCCGGTAGCCGAATCCATGCGCTTCCGCAGCGTCGTCCTCGTCGGACAAATCCGGGATGTGCTCGAACACGCGCTTCACTCGAACGTAAATCGAATCGATCCTCGGGTCGCCAGTCTGCTCGGTCAACTGGTCCGATTCAATCAGCGTGGAATCAGGAAATACAGGGTTGCCTTCAACATCCAGTTGCGGATCGGCAGTCCCAAGTGCCAGCGGCCCGTCTCGCAGCCAGTCGTCTCGCCGCATGATGTAGGTGCGTTCAATGCGAGGGAATCGCGCGGGTCCGTAAGGCGCGGAAACCTCAAAATTATACGAGTCCTGATCCGTAAGGTCTTTGGTGTAAACCAACAGCATCCAGCCCACGCCCACCGAGTCGTCAGGCTTGATCAGCGACAGGATGTGCTCGGGAAACTTGACGGTATCGGGATGAGCCTCGCCGTACTCGGGCGGCTTCGGCCTGCTCGTGATCGTGTCGGAGTTCAGGTACCGATAAACGAAGAAGTCCGCGAGATTCTTCGTGCCGTATCCCGCCACGTAGCTGACGCCTGGAATCGGCCATTGCTGTTGCGTCGGAGGTGTCGGCATCGCCGTGCCTGTAGCCGAGATGCAAGGCTGCGTCAATCCACGAATTCGCGACGCAGCGCGACAGTCGGCTTCACGCGGCCCGGAAACCGAACAGCAATCGACTCCGATGCATCGTTTCGTCTGATGCCCGGCCACTGTTCCTGCACTTCGGAATCGTCAGGGCGCAGGACTTCGACTTCCGTTCCTGCCGGATACATCACTCCGCCAAGCTTGCCGCCATATTTTGTCCTGAGTGTCATGATGAGGAAATTGGACTGGCGCAGGAATTGGAGTCCCGTGCACCAGCATGGCCGCAAAGCCACAGCGTCCCGTTACCAGATGCGTGCCGCCGCGTCAACGCCTCAGTTTCAGGTTGACGCGGTTGCGGTGGCTGTGCAGAGTTGCGACAGGTGGACCTGCAAGTGGCCATCGGGATAAAATCCGAGACACGGGCAGGCGTTAAGGCTTACGGTGAAACGCCGTTATTGAGCCGAGCCGCAAGCCGCCTCCCTAATCGCGGGTTAATTCATCGGCAGAAATCTGGCCTCATAATCCGGAAGTAGTGGGTTCAATTCCCACACCCGCAACCCCTCTGCGAACTTCCTTGCATCCGCCGCCGTTGCGACGAAGATACGGAATGATTACTTCGCTGCTGTTCATTTTGCTCTACGCACTCGTCGCGCTGCTCTGCCTCCTGCTCGTCTTCTACATCGTCGAGCTTTTCATCGCCATCCCGCCGCAGATCAAGAAAATCATCTACGCCATTGTCGGCGTCCTGCTGCTCATCCAGATCGTCCAGCTTTTCGTGGGCGGGTCGCTCTGGTTTCCGCTGCCGATGCGCAGGTAGCGCTGCTGGTGTTCCTGTTTGCGGCGCTCGGCATCAGGCTGCCGTGACGGTCAGTAGTGGATTTTAGGCGTCATCTGAGGTCCGATTGAAAAACTCGGATAGGCGCGGAGGAATTCTTGCGGGTTCTGTGCGCGCTGCATTGCTCGCCACTGTTTCCTCGGCATTCCTTTTGGTCGTCCTGCTGAATTTCCGTTTTTCATCTTCGCCCTAGCCTGATCGCGAAGCTCCTGCCATCGATCCTTTTTCCGGATCTTGTTTTGTCGCGGCTTGGACATGAAGTTGTTGGCGTAACGGTCGCGCAGCTCAGCAGCATCCAGTGTGTCTGTTTTGTGCCGATGAACCATTCGGTGACAAGCGTGGCACAGCAGCACCAAGTCCTTCAGGATCGTGTCGTACGGTGTTGCGCGATACTTCCAATGGTGACACTCCAGTTGCCTGTCTGTGCGGCAGATCACACAGGCGCGTTTGTACCGCGACAGGCATTGGATGCGAAGCTGTTGCCAGTGGTCGGTGGTGAGGTATTGCTGGTACTGCTGGGCGTTCATGGGATCACTTAAAACGAAGAAAGGAAAGAACAGGAAAAGCAAAAGCCCCCCCGAAAAGCTGAGCCGCTACCATGCGGAAAAGGAAAGAAAAAAAGAAGGAAAACCAGAACACCGCCACAGCGATGCTCGACGTTTTCGCTCTTGCTGGTACGCCAGTCCTGCCGATCCCGTTCCTGCCAGCGAACATCATCGCATTCAGGGCGGGGTAGAACTTAGTTACCCTCTACGCTTGGGCTGGCTGTAGCGACGCCCTTTCGCCGGGATTTACATGACCGGCAACGTGGTTCGTGCCGTTCCCTGAATTGTGATCTGAACGCGGCCTCAACGCCAAGCCATTGCCCTAGCCCGGCCACTGAGCGCTCAGTGTAGGCATCGGATCGCCGTGGGAATTATACCCACCGCCAGATCACAATTCAAAGAACGGATTTGCATTGGCGTCATCCAAGTCGTGCCCCAAAAAGAGGGAGTGCCGTACAAAGAGAAAGCCGCAGCGCGATTAGGGCGGGCTGCGGCTTTTCTACAGGATACTCGTCCTGCTAAGCATCTGGCTCGGGCCTTGCGGCAGTTGCCAAAGTTAAGAAAGTCTTGTGTTCGCGCCCTAATCGCGATGCTGCAAAGAACTGCCGTCACTCTGCCTCACGCACCGCACCGGCGCAAGCATTTTCTCAGAAAAGTTTCGGCGCGCTATTCTTCGTCCCCGTAATCACCGCCCCAGCGGTCTGTGTCATCGCTGTCGTCGTCCAGCACCGCCTTGATGAGCCGATGCTGCTCCACCTGCAAGACTCCGATGGCCGACGCCAATGAAAGCTGGAACTCATGGCAGTAGCGCGTCACGAGTTTTGAAAGGTCCGCCTCGAAGGCGATGATTTGTTCGCGCTCAGTCATGCGGTTGCCGTTTCTAGTCTCTTTGCGCCGATGAGCTGCCGCTGAATCCAGATCACCTTGATGACGGTCTTGCCGTTACCGCTGCGCTGGTGGCGAAAGTGTCCGCGACGCCAATGAATGCGGCGGTGCCCGTGCTCGTTGTCGCCTGCGTCGCCGATAACCGCTTCTGGCTTCCGATACGCGCGGCCAATGAAGTTCGGACTCCACAGTTCGCACTGCTTTTTCTTTTTGTGCTCCTTTGCTTCGCGGACCTGAACGCCGGTTTCAATGAACTCAGGGCACGCCAGCATCCCAAGGATCAGTTGCAGCGCCGACTTCGGAATGCTCTTGCTCGCGAACAATTCCTCCTCGGGATTCATCGCCTCTCCATCGTTCTGTCCGTAATCCAATCCGAACCCGTGAACGGTTGCGTTTGAAGCTTCGGAAATTGCGGTGCTGTCGAGCGGACTTTCCCAAGTGAAAATCTTCCCGCTGGATGCGAGGGCTACGATGATCATCGTTTCGCGTCTCTCGTGAACGGGCCAGTTTGTGATGATGGATTTTTGCAGGAACGGATTACTCCACAGCGGTTGTTCAAACGCATACGTGCGACCCGGTTCAGTCTTGATGACCGCCATCAGGTTGATGTGCCCGCATGGGCAGAGAAGCATTCCATGAGGCAGCGCAAACAGCATCGCCGGAAACGGCCACGGCATTTCTTCCATCGAGAAGTCAGCCGGAAGGTCTGTGTTGATGAGCGATTGAAACAGGTCTGCCGCCACAAAGAATGTAGGCACCTCAAAATCATTGAGCGCCCGGATCGCCTTCAGGACGGTGCCTCCCGTGTCGCGACTGAACGCAGTGCGATCAACAGCGTGTTCATCGGTGAACTCCGGTCGTGTATCATTTTGAAAGATTTGCGGACTCGCCACGGTGCGGCGTCTGTGTCAGACGTGAGGGATGAACACGAAGCTCAAGGGTAAGAAATTCGATCTCGCACAGCTCGGAAAAGCGATTGTGGATGCGGCGACCAAGCCCGCGAAGAAGCGTGCCGCGCGGAAAGTTGCAAAGCGCTGATTCGATTCGATCTCAGCGATCCCACTTGTTCGGCTTCATGACCGATAGGAACGGCAGCCACAGCAGCACCAGAGGCGCTACAAGGATGGTGACGAGGGTTTTCACTTGTTCGGAGACTGCTGCGCCGTCAGCCGCTTGGCGAGCAGGAACAGTCCGATGGCGACTGCGGCGCCGATCGCAACGACGATGCCTTGGACGAGTTCGGTGAAGTAGCCGGTTGAGTGGTACGGATGGAAGATGGATTGCGGGACAAACTTCTGGCCGTGTCCGTCCGCGACCGCTGTGCCGTCTGGCGTGACGGTAAAGACCAGAAAGGCCAAGCACGCGTACCACGCTGTCCACAGGCCGGCCACGGCGGACACGATGTAGCAGCAGACTGCGAGAATCAGGCGGAGCGGTTTCATGCGGCAACTACCTCGCGAGCGTCAGCGGCATCAGGGTTGATCCGGATTTGCGCCAAAGCCAGAGTGGCACATCTGCCGGCACCGCAAAGTTGAGCATCTGGCCTCGGATGAAATGAGACCTGACAACTGCCACAACCTTGCCACTGGCATCAATCACCGGGCCGCCGCTTGAACCGGGAGAGATGGCAGCGGTGATTTGCAGCATCTCATGCTCATCCTCATCCGTCCGTGTTCCGGAAACGATCCCTTCCGTGATTGAGAATTCAAAGCCCAGGGGATTGCCGATCACTGCAATGCGGGTGCCCGGAGCAACGCGGGTTGCATCGCTCAACTCTAAAAACGAGTGGTTTCTTCCGCCAGTGGAAAGCACCGCGATGTCGTAGTCCTTGTGCAGAGCGATTGCACCAGCCACGTTGTACACATCGCCGTTGATCGTCTTCACTGTGGCTGTGTGCGCGCCCTCCACCACGTGAAAGTTGGTCACCAGCAATCCGTCCTCGGAAATGAAGAAACCGGATCCGGTAGCGGTCTTTCTTCCAAATACGTCAAAGACAGAAATCCGCACAACCGCTCTGCTCGCGTCTTCAAAAATGCGCGCAGTGTCGAACGGTCGCGACGGCTTCTCAGCGCGGACAGGCGCAGGCGTCTCGGCAGCCGAAGCGGTTTCCTTGACTGGCGTTGCGTTGTTCCCCGAGTCCTGCCGCAGCGCTCCGATGACCAGCACTAGGGCAATCAGTCCGCCAGCAACCCAGCAAGCAATCTGCACCCGCTGATTCAAGCGTTCTGCGGGAGGAGTCTTTCGCAAAATTACCTTCGGTACTCTTCTCATGGCATCTGTGGTGCTCTGAAAACGAGCGGCGCGGTCACCGCATCCCGCCGAGGCACCTGAGAGAGCCAGCACGGTAATGACAGCGACCGCGCCTATCCGGCGCGATGGCTGCAAAGGACCGTGCGTGAAAATTCTCAGGTTTTCGGCGGGCCGTTCGCAGAACGCGAAATTGAATGTTGTTGTCCGCTGAAATCAGCCAACGCAAGCGGTTGCGTCAACACAAGAATCACTGGAAGCGCTTGGAGAGATTCGTTCGGCTTTTAGCGTCACGTTTTTGGGTTGCGAAAAGAGTTGCAAAAAAGAGTTGCGTAGGTCCGCAACACCTGTATCATGCCCTCATGAACGAAGACGATTTTGACTCTCAGATTCAACGCGACATCACTGCGATGGAAACGGAATTACGCGACCTTCAGCGCGCACTCGATGCAGCACGAACGTATCGTGCGCTCCGTCGCAAAAAGGGCGGCGTGAAATCGCCGACCATGACCCCCGATCCGATGCTGCCGCTGACTGCAAATCACACAGCGAAGAACGGCAGCAACAAGAAACAGACCGCCGCGAAGGCGATCCGCGAAGCCATTGCATCGTGTGCGACCGACTACACGGTTTACGATCTGGGGCGCATCCTCGCGGCGCGCGGCACGCCAGTTGGCCGGCCTGCACTCTCACAGTTCCTGTCCCGGCTTTTGAAGGACAAGGAAATCACCCTCAAGACTCCGGGCAAAGGTCCGAAACCAAACGTCTTCACCAAGGAGGTAACAACCACGTAGAAAAAGCGAACCCGGCGAGCGCTGAAACGCCTGCCGGGTTCTAATTGTCGTAGTAGCTCAATGGATAGAGCACCTGTCTGCTAAACGGGAGGTTGCTGGTTCGAGACCAGCCTACGACGCAACTAACAAACCAGCGGTTGCCCGCCAGCCTGCACATTGACACGCGCAAGGTAACGACGGGACCGCTTAAAAGCAAGCACAAAATCCCATGAACAAACTCGACCGTTCCAAGCGCGCGCAAATCCTGCGCTGTCTCACTGAAGGCACTTCCATTCGTGCCGCTGCACGCCTCACCGACTGCGCGATCAACAGCGTGGTGAAACTCCTGATTCAAGCGGGCCGCGCCTGCACGGAGTATCAGGATCGCACACTCCGAAAACTCAACTGCCAGAGGCTGCAACTCGATGAGGTTTGGAGCTTCGTTTATTGCAAGGAAAAGAACGCCACTGCGGAAGAAAAAGCCGCTGGCGCTGGCGACGCGTGGACGTGGACGGCACTCGACGCGGACTCAAAGGCAATCGTCGGCTGGTTTGTCGGCCCGCGCAACGCGCGCTCGGCATTCCATTTCATCGGCGACCTTGTTGATCGGATGGCTTCGCGCAAAGTGCAGATCACAACCGATGGATTGAGTCTCTACGTCAACCCCGTGCATTCGATGTTCTGTGGCGAGGCCGATTACGCGCAGTTGCAGAAAATCTACGGCACAGAGCCGATGCCGTCTGGCCGATACAGTCCCGCGCAATGCATGGGGAGTCGTCGCGCTGTGCTCAACGGCAACCCCGATCCCGCACATGTTTCAACGTCCTACGTGGAACGCCAGCATTTGACGCTGCGCATGAACAACCGCCGCTTTACGCGCCTCACGAACGCCTTTTCAAAGAAGCTGCAAAACCTTGAGCACTCCGTTGCGCTCTACACGATGAGCTACAACTTCTGCAAGATTCACAGTTCGCACCGCGTCACTCCCGCAATGCAGCTTGGAATTGCGGATCACGTGTGGGAGACAGAAGAGATCGTTGACCTGATTGACGCTCTCGAAATGGCTGGAAATTCAAAATGATACACGACCTAGAAATCAATGATGTTGTGAGAGGACAGGATGCTGACAGGAGGAAGATCGCAATCAACCAGAGCCATCCCCACATCTTCGGCATGTGCTTGCAGCAATGGCAGGCGCGTCGTAACCAGCATCTGGCAGTTCATGTAGGCCGCCTCCACCAGCACACGGACATCTTGGCGAGATCCACCAGGCAGGACATTTCTTGCGAGGATTTTGCTCACGTGCATTTTGGTGACTGCTTTTTGAGTGTCCGTAAATGCCGGGCAATCGCAATCACTGTCCTCAATTTCTTGCCGCACCAATCTGGCTCGTTCGCGTTGTTCCCTGTCTGCTGATTCCGTTTCTGTGGCTGCAATCTCCACAAGAACGGATGGACAGATGATGAGATCGAGCCGGAGTTTTTTCCGGAGAACTTGGATTGCTTTCGTGTGATGCGAAATTCCAAACCGCTCCGCAAACAACACTTTCGTGTCAAGAGCAGCCCTACGCGGCTGTTCTTGGGCAAGAGCCATTTTCGGAACGAGCGTAGTTTTCCAACTGCGTCAACTGCTCATCGGTGTAGTCGCTGAGCCGCTCACGAACTTCGTCCAATTCGGCTCCGATGGCGCTCTCAAAAGCTTCTTCTGTTGGTGTCGTGTTCATGGTGTCGTGTTCTTAGCGAACAGTTCGCAAATCCTGCGAACTGGCGCAAGTAGAATGTAACATTTTTGTTTAAAAAAACTTTAAATTACCTCTGAAACAGTCCGAAAACGTCCCACAAAAGGTCCAAAAATGTTCCAGAAAAACTCCACTCTGTGAGAGCGGTTTTTTCCAGCGAAGAGAGATAGAATTTTGAGGCACGGCAACCCTCCATTCAAGCAGAGCCCGTTCCAAACGCCAGCACGTTTTACAGTCCACCCGTCGTGTCGTGCATCGTGAGCCGCTTTCCCTGTGCCTGTTTCAGTCCGGCAACCGTGCGTTCGCCGTCCGTTTCCTTCCGGCTGTTCCAGCGGAAATCGAACTCCGCGACGTAGCGCCCAAGGTGCTTGCGCGAGATGTGATGGAAGTTTCCGATCACGCCACGGCGCAAAAGCGAGAACGAGCTTTCCGCGTAGTTCGTGGAAACAACTTCGCCGTCCGGCTCGGTGCGCTGGTATTCGCGTTTCCCGCCAGCCTTTCCGTGCGTCACGAATTTGTGGCGGAAGTCCGCGCCGAGTTTCTTGTATCCGGGATGCTCGTCCGTGTGAATGGTGGAACCCGCCGCCACGTGCTCACACACGGCTTCGCGCAGGTTCTTGCCCGTCACGATCTCGGAAAGCACAACGGAGCGGCGCTTGCCCGTCTGGCGCTCTACTAACGCCACGACGGCAGACTTTGATCCACGGCGGAATCCCTTGCCCTTCGTTTTCGGACCGTAGTAACACTCGTCAACCTCTACCATACCGTTCAGTTTTCCATCGGGAGTGACATCGGCCAGAGAGTGGCGGATGCGATGGCAGAGAAACCACGCGGACTTGTAGGAGCCGAGTCCAAGGTGACGCTGCATCTGCTTTGCGCTCATTCCCTTTTTCGCACCGCTCATGAGATACCAAGCGATCAACCACTTATCGAGGGTGATGTGCGAGTCTTCAAAAATCGTTCCCACCGTGACGCGGAAAGACTTTTTGCACTCTGCGCACTGGCGCAAGCCGACACGGATTTTCTTTTCTTTGTTCGCCGTGAGCTTCCAAATTTTCTCCGCGTCCGCGTTTCCGCAGTGCGGGCAAACGGGACCGTTTTTCCAGAGGATCGTTTCCATGTATTCGATGGCTTTCTCCTCTGTGGAGAAGCGCGCCATGATTTCGGGAAGCGTCAAATCTTCCGGCGTGAGAAACGTGTTGCTCTTGTTCATGCGCGAAGAATCTCACCGCGTAGAACAATTGTCAAGGGGATAATCCCGAAATGTTGTCGTAACGGTTGACGTAACCGCGAGCGACTTTTTGCAAATAGTCCTTTCGCTGATTCGCGACCCGCTCATGGATTCTCGCCGCACGACTCGCTGCTTTCTTGCGACGGTTACTGCCTTTTGTTCGGCGGGCAATCATACGCTGCGCGATGCGCAGTGCCCTCAGTGTGTGTTTGAGGTGCCGTGGATTCTCAACCTTGTTGCCTTCACTGTCCGCGACCAGATGCTTGAGTCCGAAGTCCAATCCTACGCTCAGTCCTGTTTTTGGAAGTTCTTCGGTCTCAGTTGCGCACACGGCCTGCAAATACCAACCACTCGGCTTGTGAAGGATTCGGCAGAATTTGAGCACGCCATTGATGTCCCGATGCCGATTGAACCGGATGCGTCCCCCGAGCATCTTTCCGGCCTTGAAATAGCTTTCGGAAATCCCATTGCTTACGGCATCTCGGAACTGGATGGAATGCCATCGGTTCGCACCCTTGAAGCGCGGGAAGCCTTTCTTGTTCGCGCCCTCCTTGCAGCGCCGAAAGAAGTTCGCAAAAGAAACATGCAAACGCTTGAGTGTGGTATCCACAACCACGGCGGGAATCTCAGGATGCTCTTTGCTGCCGTGCTTTTTGTCCTGCGCGAAAAGGTTCATGTGCTTTCCGGTCGCCTTGTAGTGGGAAACCAGTTCCACCAGCGCGGAATTGTAGAGTTCCCGCGACAATCGCAGCGTCTTCCACAGCGCAGTTTCCTGCGACGGATTCGGCCTGAGACGAAATTCGTAGGTGAGCATCTTCGGCATGATGGCGCGCGCAAAAAGAAAGTGCAAGAAATATCTTGACCGTTTTTGGACCACCGTGGTAGATGTAGTCCCATGCCGAAGAAAACTGCACGCAATTACGACGAGGATTACCGCGCCAGAATCCCCGCAACATTACTTCCGCCGCTGACGAAGCTCGCGCAAAAAGGCAGCCGCAAAGTTCCGCAGGAAGTGATTCTCGCGGTGTCCAACCACATCAAGCGTTCTGGAAAATGAGCACCCCCACGACTCACGAACTGAAAACTTGGCCCGAGTTTTTCGAGCGCATTCTGGACGGCTCGAAACCGTTTGAGATTCGGCGCGGTGATCGCAACTTCAAAGTCGGCGACACGCTGCTGCTCAAGGAATGGAAGCCGATGGCGCGCGAGTACACGGGCCGAGAGGTTCGCAAGGTCATCACCTACACACTGACCGGCATGGGCCTTGAAGCTGGCTTCATCGCGCTCGGACTCGCAACTGCACCATGACCCCGCATCCTGACCCCTTGTCGCAGGAGACGAAGCGCATCCGGCTGGCGGAGGCGGCGGGCTGGCGATTTGTCAGAGCTACGTATCGCGGCAGATCCGTCTGCCCCAAAGAAGGACTGTCGCTACTGTGGTTTATCGACAAGGTTGAATCGAGTCGCGACTGGCTTGTCGAAGAAACAAGCGAGCGGCGTGATTTGGAGCCTCACGAAATCGACTGCCTTCCAGACTTCTTTGTCGATCTCAACGCGACGCACGCGCTGGAGAAGCTGCTGACGCCAGCGCAAGCGCAGAGCTACTTCCAGACCATTCGAAAAATCATTAGTGAACCGCCAGAAGGATCAGAAGTAACCATTTCCTGTTTCTACATCCACGCCAACGCCGCAACCCGCGGCGAAGCGCTAGGTTCGGCGCTCGGCCTCTGGCAGACGGGGCAGTAGCGACACTCACCACTATGACTAAAACACAAAAACTCATCACTGGATGGTTGATGCTACTCGCTGCCGCTATTCTCATCGCAACTGGATTCGGACTCGTTTTTGGAGTGTCTGGAGTCTGCATTTCGCTTGGAGTCACATTGGTGTTTTACGCCATCGGATTCTTCGCAGGAGCCGACGTATGAACAAGGACACCGAGCACCAGATCCAGCGCAACGAAGCCGAGCGCAAGCTGCGGGACGCCGATGCGCTGATCCTCGCAGCGCGGTTTCCGAACATGAGCCGCAGTTGCCGCGCGGCGAACATCTCTCACGAAATTCCATCAGGCGCATCAGTAGCGGGCAACCGCGAAGGCAAAGCGAGCGCCGCCACAGCCAGCAGTGCCGCTCCGGGTAATCGGGCCGGGGGCGGCGGCAAGCTGGTGTTGCGACTCGTCGGGCAGGTTCGCGGGGGCAAGAACGCGATGGGTGTTACGAAGACAGGTAAGCACTACGCACGTACTGCGTTCAAGAAATGGCGCGCTGACATGGCCTCGCAAATTCGTGCGCAGTTACCACCTTACGCGCCGATTGTCGAGCCGTGCAAACTTCGGATCGACTACGTTGCCGGTGACGGTAAACGGCGCGATCAGACCGGAATTTTCGATGCGCTGTTCCATCTGCTTGAACACACCCGCGTCATACTCGACGACAGTCTTTTGTGGGTCACAGAATCCACTAAATCGTACGATAAGAAAAGCCCCGGCGTCACCATCACGTTTTTGAATCCATGAACACCGACCCCGACCCCGACCCCGCCTCCGCCACCAGCGCCAGCACTGAAGCCGCGCCTCGCAACCGCTGCAACTGCCCGCAGTGCCAGACCGACGACTGCCCGGCTGGAATCGAGTTGGCCGCGGCGGTTGCTGAACTGTGTACCGTGGCACACGAACACGACAAACTGCGCGACAAATTCTTCTCGCATCCTGCCGTGCTCGATCTGAACCAGCGCCTCGTCTCAGCAGAACTGGATGCGTGGCGCGTCCTGATGCTGTACGGCGCTACGCCCGAGATCGTCCACGCCTTCATCCGCGGCCAGCAGGATCGCATCTGTTGCTGTGAGGGCATCGAATCCGCACTGGAGCGCGTCCTTGCGGCCCTGCGGCTGTGCCGTGACGCGCTGAACCAGACAGTGTGGGGCGGCGAGGTATCCGATGATGCTGTGTCGGCGGCGAACATCTGCGCCGTCACCGCAGCGGACGCCGTGCTGGACGGCGCGAAGGAGGAGGCGTGAAGCGCAGGAAATCGAAACTGGAAATCGGGTGGCAGATACTGGCTGCGTGCTTCATTACTGAAGCTGCGCTCGTCGTAATCAGTACCGTTCGTACTATTTGGATGAAACTTAACTTATGACCACCACCCCCTTCGACCCCACGCTGCCGTACTGCACCAGCATCGCCTCCCCAAGCAACGGCCCGCGCCTCAGCACCAGCTACACGGTGCCGCGCTTCACGCTGCCGCCGTGGCGGCTGCCGGAACCGCCACCGGGACGGCAGTGGCACAAGGCGGGATTCACCCAAGAGATGCTGCCTGCTGGTTACAGACCGTTACTGGAAGATGAGCACACTGTTGAAGGCGATGAGTGGCTGAACTACCAAGGTATTTGGGAGTCGCGTTTTTGGCGTGGCGTTATCACACACGGACACGCCTTTACCAGAACGCGCCGCCCGCTACCTGTTTCCGGCTGGCGCGAGCACCACGGCGGCGAGTGTCCGGTGCCGCCGGAGACGGTGGTGGAGGTGATTGCGAACGAAATTATTCATCTGCCGAAAAAGGCTTTCTACTGGCAAAGCGGATTGGATTCATGGGTCAAGAATAGCGGCAGCTTTCACACGATCACCGCCTACCGCATCGTCACCCCCGCATCCGATAGGCTCGCTGAAGTGAAGGCAGCGCACGCGGCAGGCAAGACGGTGCAGTTCCGTGCCAAAGAATGGCAGCCGAACGACTGGAAGGATCTTCGCGGAAACGCGGATATCAATGAGCATCTATCTGTCCTCGGATACGAGTGGCGCGTGAAGCCGGAACCCCGCTACGTGGCATGGGACTTCAACTCGCGGCCCCGTGAAGTGACATGGGTTTATCGCAAAGGCTTCCTCACCGACTCCATGATCACCGCATGGGGCGACGATGTGGTGATCATTGCCACCAAGCACGGACCGGTTCCGCAGAGCTACGGGGCGCTGCTGAACGACTGGCTGCAAAGAGACGGAAGCCCGTGCGGTCGCCAAGTCACTGACTGACATGAGCAACACCTTGCGACCCGACAATCTGAAGTCCATGATGCCGTACATTCGGCGCTATGTGGATGGAGAGTCTAGCACTTTGCTGAGTGCGGAATTGGGGACATATCCGGCGGCGTTTCTGTCGATAGTCAGAAGATCCGGTCAGGCAGTCCGGAGCCGCGGGAGACCGATTGGATCGCGAAGCGTTTCAGACGTTCGGAGCGCGCTGTGCAAGGTGACGCTTGACGATGAGAAGGAAATTCTTCGGCAGTTTGACGAGGGATTGCCGCTTCATGTGATAGGCGGCCTGCACAACATCACACGGGAGCGCGTGCGGCAGATCGTCAAGCGAGAAGGCCGGCAGCCGCGTGGTTGGCGGTTCAATACGCGACGCATCGAACTACCGATGGATAGGCTGCGAATGGACTGCAATGCGGGACTAAGCGCATCCGAAATGGCTTCCAAATACGGATGTGGATATGAGACACTCAAGCGTAGGCTTGCCGAGATTGGAATTAAAGCCATTCACGCACGGCGGTTGAGGCTCGACTTGGAAACCGTCAAGAATCAGTATCGCACGATGGGGTGTTACCGTGTCGGTAAGCTGAATGGCTGCTCGGGACCGACAGTGCTGCGATTCCTGCATCGTCACGGCATCAAGACACGCAAATCGGGCCACCGTCCATGACCGTCATCGGCCAGCACAACCTCGCGCCCACCAGTCCGGCAGAGCGGCTGCACGACATCATCGACCGCTACTGGCAGACGCACGGAAAGCCGCCGGCGGAAGTGCTGGCCAACTACGGCTTCCGTCACGAGTTCGCGCAGCACGTGATGCTGACAGAGCCGTGGCTGTTTGGAACCGCCTACGCGCCAGTGCCGTTCAGCAATGAGTTCCTGTTCCGCGACGTGCCGGTGCGCTGCGTCCTCCAGGGCGGCGTCAGCGTGCTGGTGATACGATGAGGACTCGCTACAAACAGCGCTACGACGGCGACCGCTTCCGTATCCCGTGGAAGAACTGGATCATGCGGTGTTGTGACTGTGGACTCGTGCATCGGATGACTTTCGAGCTTCGCGGCAAGCAACTGTGGCTGCGGCCAGTCACCGATCACCCGAGAACAAAAGCGGCGAGAAAGCGCAAGGAATTCAAACGACCATGAACGACCAAGAAGCTAACATGCAGGAAACCCGAGTCGCCAAGTACCGCGCCTTGGATCATACCCGAAACGAAATCTACGCCGCCATCAAGGCCGTCACGGAAGACGATCCGAGCGGTCCATGCGGACAAGGACCGTTCACCGGAAACATGCGCGAGTCACGGCAGGTTGCGAGCATGATGCTGCACTTCAGCCCCACCCGCGGAGGAGCGCCAGCGGTTGACATGAGTGTCGCGCACCTGAACATCGAGGCGAGTGAGCTTGGCCGCTTCATTGAAGCCCGACTTCGCGCCAAGCTGGAACTCGTGAACGCCGAGATCGAGAAGCTGTAGCCTCCCCGCCGCGGCATCCGCCGCTTGACACGGCGGCGGGGCGCGCTACGGTGCGGGTGCCGGGCATCTGTCGGCGGCTGATTCAGACCAGTCCATCACAAACTTCCGCCTCTCCTGCGCCGTTCACTCGAACGGGTCTGACGCAGGAGAGGCATTTTGTTGAACATGAGCCTCACGATCCTTACCGGCAATAACCGCACCACACTGAAGACGCTGCCAGACGAGAGCGTGAACTGTTGCATCACCTCACCGCCGTACTGGGGGCTTCGGGACTACGGCCACTCAGACCAGATCGGCCAAGAGCCGACGCCAGAGCAATACGTTGCGAGTCTTGTGGCGGTGTTCACGGAAGTGCGCCGAGTGCTGCGCGCAGATGGGACGCTGTGGCTGAACCTTGGGGACAGTTACGCCGGCGGCGGGCGAGGTGGCGGATCTCCGGACTGTAAGCAACGAACGAATGTCGGCAGCCTTGTCGCGCCATCACCAAAGATTCCAGGACTGAAGCCCAAAGACCTGATCGGCATCCCGTGGATGGTGGCGTTCGCGCTCCGCAGTGCGGGCTGGTGGCTGCGTTCGGAGATCATCTGGCACAAGCCCAACCCGATGCCCGAGAGCGTCACCGATAGGCCAACCTGCGCGCACGAGAAACTGTTCCTGCTGGCCAAGAGCGCCGACTACTACTGCGATATGGCGGCGATTCGGGAACCTGCATCACCTTCGCTCATCAAACAGGTCGAGGAAGGATACAACGGCGAGGCGCTGAAGGACTACCTGAGCGCCAGCGTGCAGGACGCCAGCGCCACCAAGGCCCGGATCATAGGGAACGCCAGAAAACGAATCGACAAGCAGCGCGGACACGGCAGGCGTCACGAAGGATTCAACGAGCGGTACGACAACCTCACGCCCGCCGAGCAGAACTTGCTCGGATCAAACAAGCGCAACGTCTGGACGGTCGCGCCGGCCAATTTCCGCGAAGCCCACTTCGCCACCTACCCGCCAGCCCTCATCGCGCCCTGTGTGCTCGCCGGATGCCCTGTAGGCGGGGTTGTGCTTGATCCGTTCGGCGGAAGCGGAACAACCGGCATGGTGGCGCTGGAATACGGTCGCAGGGCTGTTCTGTGTGAGCTGAATCCCGATTACGTCGCCCTCATCCACCAGAGAACCAACGTGACTGTAGGGCTGGGGATATAGCGCACCTTGACAAGAACGCGCGGTGATGTAGCGTGCGGGTGCCGTGTGAAAGCGGCACTCAGATGCGCAACCATTTCCAGCCCGCCTTGGGCCACTCACGTCTCCGCGCAGGAACTTTCACCGTGAATCCGAGGCGGGCCTTTTCTTATGCCTGACCCAATTCACATCATCTCGCTCGGCGCGGGCGTGCAAAGCTCCACAATGGCCCTCATGGCTGCGCATGGCGAGATAACACCGATGCCAGTCTCGGCGGTGTTCGCGGACACGCAGGCTGAGCCGCAGAGCGTTTACCGATGGCTGGAGTGGCTGGAGCCGCGACTTCCGTTTCCAGTGCTGCGAGTGACGAAAGGCGACATGACGCACGCGAGTCTGGAGTCACGAACAAAGCGCGACGGCTCGGGGACGTGGACGAAAAGCCTCATCCCTGCATTTGTGAAGAACCGAAACGGGACGCGCGGCATCATGGGGCGGGCTTGCACGTGGGATTACAAGGTCTGCCAGTTGGAGAAAGCGGCCCGCAAGCTTGGCCTTGAGGCCATCAAGGAACGTGCAAAGGAGATGCGCGCCCGACTGAAGGACTGGAAGGCTCTGGAACTTCTCGCCGATCTCGGGCAATGCGATCATCGACCAAAGCCGAAAGAGAAGGAACTGCCCACCGTGGTTGTTCAATGGATCGGCATCAGCATCGACGAGGCGCACCGCATGAAGCCCGCGCGACTGCCGTGGTCGGAACATCGCTGGCCGCTGATCGACGCCGGCATGAAACGGTACGATTGCCTGCGGTGGATGGAAGCGAAGGGCTACCCGACTCCACCGCGTAGCGCGTGCGTTTATTGCCCGTTCCACAGCGATGCGGAGTGGCGTCGCCTCCGAGACTCCGAGCCGAAGGAATTCGAGCGCGCTGTCCAATTCGAGCGCGACCTTCAGCGCACAAAAGCCAAGAGCGACAACATGGACGGCATCCCGTTCCTGCACTCGTCCCTGAAGATGCTGGACGAAGTGGACTTCTCCACCGACATCGAACGTGGGCAGGGCGAGCTATTCGGAAACGACTGCACGGGGCTTTGTGGTGTATGAAGCTGGGCCACTGGTTCCGCCTGCCGCACGAGATTTTCCTTGAGGACATGCCCGACTCGCCGCGACGGGTCATCATCTACCTGTTCAGCCTTTCGCTGTATGGCGGGGAGTGCTCGCCCGGATACGCAGCCATCGAGCGCCACACATTCCTGAAGGAGAATGCCATCCGGAGCGCAATTGCATGGCTGCAAAAGAAGCACTGGATCAGCCACACGATTCGCGGCCAGTCCGGCAAGAACATGCGCATCTACATCCGAATCCCGCCAAGGCTTCAGTCCACCAAGGCATCGAACGTCATCGACGGCGAGGCTCAGTTCAAGGTGGTTTAGAGCAATTCCAGACCCTCATCACGGTACGGGTCTAGACCCACAGCCCTTCTCTGTAGAGCCGAACTTCTCAAATTGGCCCCAACAGGGTAAACCACGGCTCGCCTTAGAGGAAAGCCCCTCGCGCGTCTCCTCAGCCGTCCCTCGCGCGCGGGACTGTGCTGTACGGACACGGAGCTGCTCAGCACGGCTGCCAGTGCGGTGACGGCTACGGGGCTATGCGGGAACAGCGTCTGGGCAGTACGGCGTACGATTCGCGCACGTTAAGGACAAGTCGGGATCAGGAGATAATTTTTTACGGGCTTGCCTACCTTAGAAGAACGCTGAGCGGATTGGCCCCGGCAGGGGGTGTCTCCTCCCCTTCACTTCTCACAGCCCAAGCCCGCGCACGCCAGCCCCGCTACGTCGCGTCGTAACGGTACGGCTGAGGTGCTGGCAGCCCAGGAGCGGTACGGATGCGGGTACGGGGCTGCTGCGAGGTGATGCGGTACTGTAGCGGCTAGAACGAGGGAGCGGTGTAGCTGTATGGCCGATATGGCGACAGGTTACGACCGTTGAGGCTGAGGCACTTGTGAGTCAATTCCATATGACTACGATTGTGCGGCAGTTAAGCGGATCGGCTGAATGTGGGACAGGATGGCATCACGTAAAAGATCGGGCCGTGGACCGCGTGGTTGCCTGAATATGCGCCAGATCTGCGCAGTCTGGTGTGATGTCAGATGATGGCTAGATTCTATCCATATGGACAGTTTCTATCCACTCACTCCGCAACAGGCTTGTGCTGTTACCGTTACTGCCGCTTCCTGTCACGACCTCTGCCGCCTTTCCATTTGTCGCCCCTTACCGTAGCGAGTTTCCGCGCTCCTGCAAGCTCCTGTGAGCCTCGCCAGCGCGCTTGAGCTGCTCTGCGCGCCTCAGTTCCGCGGTGTCCTGGGCTGGCGGTGTGGCTGGGCTTCCCTGTTGGCGTTGCGGCGGATGCGCGGATCGGTGGCTGTGCTGCCCTTACATTGCCGTTGACCTTCACGGCACGACACAGCCTCGGTTCCTCCACGTGAGGTTGCCGAGGCTGCGCGGTGAAAGGCTGCTTGTGGGTTAGGCGGCGACTTGTTGCGGTGGCTGGGTGGCGATTCTGCGCAGCCACTTGAGAGTGGAGGCGCGGCCCGAGGCCCCGCAATGCTGCGCGTACCAGTTCACCTCGTCAAGCAGCGTCAGGAGTGCGCCAGTCTTGCGATCCTTGAATCCGCGCGAGTGCGGTTGCGTGCTCCATGCTCCTTTGTTCGCCATGATCAATTCCGCGATCTCTGCCGTCACCTTCGCGTCCTTGGCGGCGGCGAGCTTGCGCTTGTGGGCGCGCAGTTCGGGGCTGTTCTTGTAGGCTCGCAGCAAGCCTTCGTCACCGACCTTCGCGATGCAGTCGCAGCCGACCTTGAAGCGCCTGCCGTCGCTGCTCTGGCAATGGCACTCGTAGCGGATGCCGGTGAAGCAGTAGTCACAGCATCCGCCGGCCTGCGATGAACCGTCCGCGTGGGTGATTACGTTCTCGCTCATGCCGGTGAAGGTGAAGGGAGCCTTGCCGAGTCCGGCCAGCTCGAAACGATGCTTGCCGACGTGCTCGGGGTTATCAGTCTTCGCGCTCATGTCAGTTGCCCTCCTTGCTCGACAGGGCCGCGCCTGCGATCTTGCGGATGTGGCCCTCGATGTTTGCGGGCCGGTTACGCGGCGGCGTGTTGCACAGATCCGCGATGCCCTGTAGCGCCGCCTCGCAGCGCCTGAGCCGAGCCAGTTCTGCCGCCGGATCGGCGAGGCCGGCCAGTGCGTTGACACAGGCGACGATGCGGCGGGCGTTTGCTTCGCCGTCAATCTCGGCAACGCCGGAGTCGTCAGCGCCGGAAATAACGCTGACATAGCCGATCTGGTTTTCGTTCTTGTACGCAGTCCGCTTCCACGGTTCTGCCGTGTGTCGCGGTTCTGTTGCTGGCGCGGGCGTGGCGGACTCGGCTTCCCGGTTCACCCACTCGATCTGCTGCTCACCGGGCACCAAGGGCTGCTTGGCGGGTTGCGGTGCGGGCGCAGGGGCGGCGGGCGTGCGACCAATGGCAATGTTGTAGTCGGCCCAAACGCTTGCCGGATCGGAAATGCTTGGGCGCTTCGGCTCAGGGGATGCGTGCGCGGCGGGCACCTTCCTGCGGACGGCCAGCATCGCGGACCCGTCATCATACTTGCCGACCGTGGCGATCTCAAGGTCTGGGTGCGTGATCTCCAGCGTGGTGTCCGCGCAGCGCAGCCAGTCGCGCACACCTCCGAAGCTCTGGGTTTGCAGGTGCGCCACGGCAGGCTCGCCGATCTTCACCATGTAGGTGCGGGTTGTGCCCGTCAGGATACCGACGAACTGCGCGCATAGCCAGTAATCGTCCCCATGCTGCATCACGTCCACCGTCTGCGGCTCGCACGTCACGTAATCGGTATCCGCGGCGTTGCTGCCGTATTGGATGAACTCCTTTTTCACGTTCAGCGTCAGCGTCCCGACCTTGCGGGAGTTGCGCCCGTTGTAGCCATTCGGTTTCCAGTCGTGGGCGTTTGCAAGACTCGGCGCGCTTGCGGGCGTTTGGGATGTGGGATGTAGTGATTTCACGCTGCTGATTTAACCTTACCGGAAAGGATGTGCAACAACTTTAATTTCATCTCTTTTCTGTCCTTGGCGCTAAGTGGCACGATGCTTGCTTTTCACAAACCATGCCAGTAAGGACGTTTATTTACTGTAAGGTGATTCTGGCTTGTGTGTGGCGCGAGCGTGGCGGTAAGGTGTCGCCATGAGTGAACAAGAAAAGAAGAATCAGCACGCCGTTGCGCTTGGTCGTCGCGGTGGCAACGCCAGGGCTGCGAAGTTGACGCCCGAACGCATGAAAGAGATTGCGGAAATTGCGTCCTTGGCGGCAAAGAAAGCGCGTGAATCGAAAAAAGATGCTGTTGTAGTCGCCCCGTAACTCAACCACTTACAAACAATCGTATCATCGGAATCACTTTTCTTTTGACACCTTACCGCAAAGGCTCTTTACTCCCCATCGTGAAACAGAACAACACCCCATCCGCCGCAACGCTGTCTGTCAGCGACGCCCGCAACGTGAATTGCGCTTACAAATGGATCGCCACGAAGGGTCCGCGCTTTCAAGCCACGGTCGGCGTGGGATTCTTCACGAAGGCCGACGCGCAGGCGTTCGCCAGTCGCGAGAACCGCCGCCACGACAGCGGCTACTACGTTGCTCGCGTCTCCGAAGTCATCAATCCTCGCTTCAACTAACCGCCATGCCTCGCCTGCCACAAACGCCAGCCGCCACGCTGGCAGCCGTTCTCGAAAAACTCAAAGTCGCCAGCGGAGCGAGGGTGGCCGACATCAAACTCGTCTTGAAGGGCCTTCAACGCAAAGAACGGTCCGGCGCGCTGCCGCCGAACAAGGGATGGGTCTTCGCGGCACAAGAAGCGAAGACGGCGCTCGGCATGGCGAGGCTCGCTGGCTTCCCGTGCCGATCTGAATTTGCGGAAAAACAAATGGAAGCGGCCACAAAACGCGCCGCAACTTGGCTCAAAAAAGCTGCCGCCTGATTCGTCCTTCGCATCCCGCTTCCCGGCCAGTCTGGGGGGCGGTCGCGAGGGCCGCGAGGCACTCGGAACAACAACAAACCAAACCTTCAACACATCATCACTATGGGCGAATACACACAATACAACGAACGCCGGATCAAGATCGGCACCTGCGAGGATATGCTCTATCTTCGCGCAGACCAAGCCGTCCTTGTGATGGCAGAACGCGGATCGGTCGATCCGTTCAACCAAACTGACGGCATCCGCTTCCGCTTCCCGTTTCCCGACGAGGACAGCGTGGAGCCGGGCGCGTTTCAAGACCCGTTCCGCCGGCTCTATGTCTTCGGCGCGAAGCTGCCGGACGGCATCGATCACCACTCGATCCAGTTCAGCAACCAGAAGGGCCTGCTGGTCTCGCTGCCGTGCCCTGAGTCACCGGAAGGCAAGGCTGCGACCTACAAGGTCCATAAGAACGGTTACGGCGGCGAAGTGGCGATCAGCCAGCAACGGCTGATTGACGGTAAGCTGGTGCTAATCTGCGAGTGCGGATCGTGCGGCGCAAAGTACCGCTGTCCGACGCTTGTTGAATCAGAGCCGGTGATCGAGGCGTTGCTGACTCAGTGCGAGGTGTGGGATCAACGGGTCAAGAACGGCCTCGACAAGCATCCCGACGCGCGGCTCGAATCGTTCCGCGAGATCGCCAAACGAATCTTGGACGGCTACACCCAGCCAAATCACTGGACGGCATCACCGCGCGAACTCGCCACAGCCTAAACCATGAAACACATCCAAGTCACCGAACCCGTGTCCGCAACCCTGCGCGCCTCCACTGTCACCGCAAACACCCTAACGCTTCCAGGCCAGCTTGACCGGCCCGCATACGTCGCCGTGATGAAGGTCATCGAGGCAGCGGGCGGGAAGTGGGACAAGCGCGCCAAGTGCCACACCTTCACCACTGACCCGCGCGAAACCTTCAAGGAAGCGCTCGGCAACGGCAAGATCGCCGACCGTAGCGAAAAGGCTGTCCGCACTGAGAAACAGGCGTTTTACACGCCCGCCGCCGTGGCCGACATCATGATCGAACACGCCTGCATTCAGCCGGGGCACAAAGTCCTTGAGCCGAGCGCCGGCAATGGGGCGCTTATCCGCGCAATTCCGAAACATCTCACACATGTCGAGGTTGTCGCCATCGAATCGGACGAAAAGGGCTGCTGGGGCGCGCTCACTGATTCTGATCTGGCTCTCAGGGTGCGGGCGATCTTCGCCGACTTCCTCACATCCGATCCGTCGCAAGAAAAGTTTGACCGCGTGCTGATGAATCCTCCTTTCACGAAAGGACAGGACGTGGATCACGTCACCCACGCGCGCAAGTTTCTCAAGCCTGACGGATGGCTGCTCGCCATCATGTCGCCGTCATTCGAGCATCATAGCGGCAAAAAGTTCGAGGTGTTCCGGCAACTGATGGCCGAGCGCGGCGAAGTGCTGGAACGGTTCAGCAATGGCGAGTTCAAGGAAAGCGGCACCGCGATCAACACCGTTCTCGTAAAGCTTCGCGCCTAGCCGCCCGCCTCCCGTGTCCGCGCTTCGGCCACAGTGCTGGAGCGCGGCGGCGGGATGCTGGAAGCAGCGTTGCCGAACACACAAACCACATGAAAAAACAGATCACCGAACCGCAATATCCAGCAATCCTCCATTTCATCGAACCAAAGGGCGACCGCGAATACATCGTGGTTGCAACTGAGGGGCCGATCTCGGATCATCTCATCTCGGGCTACGAAATCTACAGTACTATGGAAATTGACGAGGAAGGCTCACTGCCGACCGACACGCCGCTCCATAAATGACCTCCCCGCGCCTCACCTTCCGCCTGTCGCTAGCCCTGCTGCTCGCAGCGATCTGCTCAGCCCTCTGCATCGCAATCCAGTAACCACACCATGAACACCATCTGGAAATTCCCATTGGCCGTGACCGACGAGCAGTCCGTCATCATGCCGGAAGGCGCGGAGATCCTTTGCGCCGAAGTGCAGCACGAACAGCTTTGCCTTTGGGCGCTCGTCAACCCCGATGCGCCCAAGCAGCGCCGTATCATCGAAGTCTTCGGCACCGGCCACGACATGCCGGACGGCTGCCGCAAGTACATCGGCACCGTGCAGATGATGCACGGCTCACTGGTCTGGCATGTCTTCGAGAACGTCTAACCCCAAGCCGAACCATGAACACCATCCTTGACTTGTCACCTGTCGAAAAAGACAGCCTCATCATCTGCCTGAACTGCGAGCTTCGCCAGCACACCGGCGAAAGCGCGAGGCACCTGAATCGTATCTTTCGCGCGCTCGTAGGCCGCGATCACGACGTTTTCGAGCGCCACTGGCCAAAGCACTGCTCGCCACCTGAAAAGTGGTACAAGGAGGCCGAATGAACGCCTCGCACTACCGCTGCCGCGCCTGCGGCACTGTCTGGCCCGCTTCCGAGGCCGTTACTGAACATGTAGCCCTTGACGTGAGGACGTGCGCTGATGCGACTTGCGGCGGCACCTGCGATCCGGTGGCCGAGCCCGCTGCCGTCTCGGATGCGCCTTTCCTGTCAGCAGCCGAGGCCAGGGTTGCGCTCTGCGTCACGAGTCATGAGCCTTGGTTTCACCGTCACCCGATGGGCGGGCTGGAAATCTACCAAGATGCCGAGACAAACGAACCGCTGGCGACGTTCGGCAGCGAGGCCGATTGCGACAAGGCCATTGCGGCCCACAACATGACATATGCGCTCGGAATCGCGCCCGCTGCGGTGCCGTTGCTGCTGGAGGCGCTGAAGGCTTACGAGGAGGCGCTTTCGGACGGTCCCGAGAATTGCAGCTTTGCGCGTTACGAGGCTGTATCGGCACAGGCCCGTGTCGCCATCTCTGTCGCCATCTCTGTTGCTCAACTCAAGCCATGAACCTCGACATCGACCCCATGCCCGACACCGCTGCCGTCCCCGTCGCCGAAGTGTCGGGCCTCGCCGAGCAGCTTTTGCGGCAGGCCCGGCTGCTGAACGAGAACGGAGACACCATTGACGCGCTGCACTTCGATCTGATGCGCGCGAAGCTGGCCATCGCTGAGCTTCTGGCGCTGATGAACGAGCGCATATTGGTGCTGTCGGATGCCGGACGTTGCGGATCTGAGGCGTTGCGGGTCGTGCGCTGCGTCACGGCGGCGAAGGATGCACTTGAGGATTCGAGACGATGAACACTATCCCACAAGCCAAGGAATCAGAAGTCATTCGGCTTCTGCAAAAAGGCTACTCGCTTCGCACGGTTGCGCGACTGACTGAAGTGGACAAGAACACTGTGCATCGCGTGAAGATTGGAAAATTGCCGTTCGTTCCGAAACAGAAGCCGACTCGCCCCGATCCTGATGGCTTTTGCCAGTGTGGTTGCGGCTGCCGCACCACTCGGCTTCAGTACGACGATCCGGTTCGCGGCTTGAAGGCCGGCCAGTTCGCGCGATTCAAGCACGCGCACTACCACAACTTGAAGCGGGCGCTCGATCCGTCTTGGGGCGAACACTCGCGCCGGACTCAGCTTCAATGGGAGCGAAAGGAAGCGCTGGTTGTGGCGGTCCTAAGCTCTGGCGGGATCAAGAGCCTTGATGAAATCCGACAGGAAGTAGCGCCCGAGTTTCGCCTTGAGGGCGCTTCCAAGATGATCAACAACGCCCGCAGGCTTGGTCTGTGGGGTCCGATTCCGTCGATCCTTGTTCGCAGGCCCCGCAAGGCATTCGTACCGTATGTGAGGATGGAGATTCCCTACGAGCGAGAAACCGAGATTCCGTTGCTGGTAAATCGTCGCTCCATTCAGGCGCTTGACGCCCCGCATCCTGAGTTTGAGACTTCTTACTACGACTACCTCGCCAGCACTGCCGAGAGTCCGCTTGAGTTGCTGATGCTAAAAGAGGAAATGGAGTCGGAGGAATACCAAGACAGACAGAGACGAATCCGCGAATGGCAGCTTTGGAACGAGCGCCAGAAGCCGTTCAATATCGGCGAACTTGTCCACAAAGCCTTCGAATCCGCATCGTGAACATCACCACTCTATGACCGCCGACCTAACCGCCAAGCTGGCCGCGATCCGCGCAGCACTGAACCGCACCATTGATCTGGACGCCAAAAGGACGCCGGGAGAGTGGCGAGCCGACGCCGACGAGGTGCTGTATGGCGACGGCTGCCTGATCGCTGATTGCATGGTCGGCCTCTACGACGATATTGACGACCGTGCGAACGCCGCCTTCATCGCCACCGCCGCCAACACCTGCGCCACGACCGCCAAGGCGCTGTTGCGGGCGCTAGACGGGCTGGAGGCAGCGCAGGAGGACTACCAGACCGAGGAACAGTTCAAGGCTACTTTTGGGGCGCTGGTGGCGATCTGCGCGATGTGGCCGGACATGGAGGCCAAGGCGTGAACATTCCTTGCGTTGATATTCCAGAGGGTGTTTCTGGTAACTGGCGCGTTGAGCGCTTCACGGTCTCAGAGAAGGACGTTGCGCTGCACAACATCCGCTGCATGTTCAAGGCTGGATTTGGAAACCGAACCATGCGGGCCGGAACCTATACGCGGATTGTGCGCGGAACCCTGTGCGTCATGTCCGACACTGATGCCGAGAAGCGCGATCACTGGCAACCCGTCCATCACGCGAAAGGCAATGTGCTGATCAACGGACTCGGGATCGGCATGGTGCTAAACGCCTGCCTGATCAAACCAGAGGTCGCACACTGCACTGTGATCGAGCGAAGTCCCGACGTGATCGCGCTGGTGGCCCCGCACTGGCGGCAACGGTTCGGAGACCGGCTCACCATCATCGAAGCCGACGCTTTCGAGTACGCGCCGCCGAAGGGCATCCGGTTCGGCGCGGTTTGGCATGACGTATGGAACGACATCAATCCTGACAATCTCGACGGCATGAAGCGCCTGCATCGTCGCTACGGTCGCCGCACCGACTGGCAAGGATCGTGGTGCCGCAGCCTGTGCGAGCTGTATCGGTAGCAGCCGCAACAGCCGTCCCCGCTACAGCTTCAGTTCGGCGGTTTCCATCGGCGGCTCGGTCGGCCTAAAGAGTAGCTGTTGCGCGCACTCACGGCGCAGGCGCGTGCAGGCCGATTCGTAATGCAGCGGATCAACTTCACAACCAACAAAGTTTCTCCCGCTGCGGAGACAGGCAACTGCGGTTGTGCCAGAACCGAAGAACGGATCACAGATAACGAAGTGCAGCGGCAGCTTGCTTAGGATTTGCTCGATGATGCCGACTGGCTTCTGGTGTGGATGCGTTCTGCCGCGCGACTCCCAACTGACTTGCACCTCGCTGCGTAAAACGCCTTCGTCGCGACGCCCGATCCAAGCGTTACCGCGAATGTAGATCATCTCCCATGACGGCTTCCACGGAAACGACAAGTCACCCATACCGAACGCTGGCCCCTTGTCCCAAACCAGAACCGCCTTTGTGTCCCGAATCGGCGGCGTCTTCCAAGTGCCAAAGGCCGCGACGTTCTCGAATCCTTCTAGGGCCGCATCGCGCACACTCGTATCTGAGTCGCCCGCAATCTGCGTCCGTTGCCATGATGCGCCGTGGTTCGACGAGTGCGAGATCCCGTACGGCGGATCTGTAACAGCAACGTCCGCCCTGATGCCCGGCAGCAGCTCCAGCGCGTCGCCGCACAGCAGCGAGGCGGTGCAGCCGTTCAGGGAGAAGGTCTCGGTGCGGAGAGGCGTCATGGCAGAACTTCTCGCACGGTGGTTACGACTACGATCCTGAATCCGCTCCAGCCGGGACAGTTTCCGGATGACTTCCAATCGCGATACTCCTCCATCGCCTTGTCAGCCGATGCCTTGTCCGTGAAGGCATCGATCACATCCCATCGCGAAGGTTGTTGTGATCGCTGAGCCTGGAACTCGTAGAGTATGTCTTTCATGGCCACTCCCACCCGTTCCGTTCCGCCAGCCGCACACACGGTTGTCGGGGCGCTGGCGGCCTTGCGCGTGGCTTTAGGGGAGTGTGTCATGACCTATGCTTGTCGTAGAGTGCCATCCATCCACCAATCACGGGAATGATGTAGCGCCACTTCTTGAAGCGCTGTTGGCCGCTCTTGAGCCATGCCATCATGTCGGCAACGCCCACCACAATGCCAATGATCGCCAAGACTTGAAGCGCGCTCATTCTTCCTCCGTTTCTTCGACCGCGCCGCAATGCTCGTGGCATATTGAGCAAATGTCGTTGTCTGGCCATCCTGGGCACAGGAAACGGGCGTGACAGCACGAACTGACCGGCATCTCGAAGCTGGTTTCCAGTTTCGGCAACGGTGCGGCCCGTCTCGCACCTTCCAGCCAGTCGTGGCGGATCGGCTGCTCTGGATTTTCGCGGCTGTATTGACTCATGGTTGGTCTCCTATTGTTTCACAAATTCTCCATGCAGCCGATTTGCGGCTTCTCGGTATGCGGATGATGCCGCTTCAGGGGATTCAAAAAATCCTAGGCAATTACATTTCCCGCTTATCCATATTCTCGCGCGGAATTTCTTCTTTTGATTCTCCCATGAAACGCCCTTGAATCCGCTCGTGTTGTTGGAATTTTCACCTCGGTTGTAAGCATTCTGTTGATTTGTCGCTGTCCGCAGGTTGGACCGGCGGTTATCTAGTTTGTTGCCGTTGATATGATCGGTAAAAAATCCCTCTGGCGTATGGTTGACTTCGCGGTGCATCAGGATTGTCCTCCGTTTTCCATTAGAAGTGGCACTGTTACGACACGCATATCCCTTAACATCAAGGTACCACTTCCATTGCGTGAGAAAATCGTAGTCATCCTTATCCACCAGCACGAATTTTCCTTTGGTGATCTGGATTCTGCGGCCTTCCTCCGAGTTTTCCATTTGCCTTGCTGGCGCGTTGCTTGGCGGCAGACTTGCTCTTTCCTCCGACTCTCCCGCCAAGTTTCCCAAGAGCAACGGCGTGTTTGTTTTTTTGTTCATTCATGCAGTAAACCAAAAGCGGTTTGGGTTGTCAACGGTTTTCTCTCGGTAGTATGGACTCATTGCGGAAACTCCAGTTCGTATTCAAAAACAGGATACGGCGTTTCCTCTTCGGTCGTGCGCCAAATCTTGCCGCGCGTTGTCCCGCTGTTGCCGTCGAACCAGTCTTTTCCGATCCACTCTCGCTCGGCGAACTTCGGCTTGGCTCTGGTTTCGTCAAAGGGTTGCTTGGCGAAGATGTGCTCATACTCGAACTGAAGCACCTCCTGCCAGTCTGGAACTCGCGCGATGACAATGGACATCATCGTTCCGTCTTCGCTTGTCCAAAACGCCGCCCCTCTGTTGAATGCTGCGTTGAATAATTTCTGCTCGCGTGTCGTTTTCATGAGATTATTGTCGTGAATGGATGAAGTCTCTTGGCTGCTGCACGATGACCCGAACCAGCGCCAGCTTCGCGAGCGTGGCCTTGTCGTCCTGCGCCTCTCGGAGCTTCGCCAGTGTGGTGTTGGGTGAGTGCATACAGTAGTTCCGCAGATGTCCGGCGATGTCGTGGACCGCATCGGGATCTTGTGCGATGCCGGACTCCGCGATGGTGTCGAGCAGATCGGCTGCCGCGCATAGGTTGCGCAGGTAGCGGGCGTCCAGCAGGGCGGCGTTGCGACTCTCAGTTTTCGTCATCGGTTTCGGATTCTAGGCTGGCTTCTTTGGAATACTTGTCGTCGTGATCAGCGTAGAACTCCTCAGCGGTGTAGTGCGCCTTGCAGCGGCTACAGTTGAACGCGACGGCGGGAAGTCCCATGACGAACGGTGCGCCCCAGTTCTCATACTTCGGCGCATCCTCGATCTCAACGATCAATCCGCAGTCGGGACAGGACAGGTGCCTGCGCATCCATTTTGGTTTCATCGGAATCGGTAGCTGGGCCAGATTTCTTTCCAGAACTGGCTGAACGGCGTGTGTCCGCAAGCATCGCAAAAGACTTCCCACGACTCGAAGGCGCGGCTCTTGCGACGCTGCGGGATGGCTGGCTTCGGCTGTGCGGCGCGCCACTCGCGCAGTGCTGCTCGGCCCGAAGCCGTCATGCTGAAGTATTCGTCGGGCACGAACGATTTTCGACCGGCGCTCTGCATCAGTCCCAGGGCAATGAGTTGCTGCATCACGGGGCTGTCGCCGCAGTAGAAGCCTCCTGCTGCTCGGTTGCTGGTGTGGTCGAGGATATCGGCTTGTTGGTTGGTAATCATGGGTCAGTCTTCTTCGTCAATGATTTCGTCGCACATTCCGCCCGCAAGGACGCCATCGCAGATCGAGTGCGTGCAGCGGCAGTGCTTCGCGCACTCGGCAAGGAACGCATGATACTCTGGCGTGTCGTGGTCGTCCTGTGGCTGCTGCTTCGCCTCCCGCTTCTCGCGTCTCCGCGCCTTGTCCCGAGCGGCCTTGCGCTGGAACGTACAGGGGTTGCAGAACTCGCGGAACTTCGCAAAGATGACCGTGCCGCATCCGCCCTTGCACGGGTGCTGCTCCACGATGGTCTGGCCGGCGGTGTTCATGGCTGTTTGTCCGATTTTCGCTTTGGCATCTCGTCATTCCCAAGACATGACTCCAGATGCGTCCAAGTCATCACGGTTCTGCCGCAATTCGGACAAGTGAACACGCGCGGAGTGTATTTGTGGCGACTGTTGCCGATGATCTGCACCGGCGTGTCAGAGGTGGTGTCGAGTGGGTATGATTTCATGACTTGAGTAGTTCCGGCATCCCTCCGCGGATCGCAGCCTCGCGGCACGCCTGATTCAGCCGCTCTGGGTGGCGCTCGTCGTAGAGCCATCCGAGCCGTCGCGCTTCGTTCGGGTTTCCGTGAATCCGATCATGCGCCTCGCGCGACACCACGATGAAGCACATGATGCGTTGACCAATCCTGCCGGCGAAGTGATGCCCGTCAGTGGCCGGCACGGTCAGGAACGCCTCGCACATCGGATGCTCTTGCAGCCTCTTGGCCAGCGCGCGGCGGTATTTGGCCTGCCACGTGGCTTTCGCGGGGCTGACACGACGTAACGGCGACTGGCGCAGGCGTCCAGTGCGGGCGAGCGGCGTATTGCGGCGGATGGGTGAGCGGTTCATGGCGTGAGAGAAGCTAGCAGCGCCTCCAATGAAGTGAATTTGTGCATGTCGTCGTGTCCAGGCCATCGCTGTGCTCTACCGCAAAAACTTCCATCCGCGCAAAGATGGAAACACGGTACGCCTTGGTGCATCACGATCTGCATCCAGTCCATGTCCTTTGCGGCCAGCAGCAGCGATTTGAAGCGTCGTTTGGTGATCATAGGTTACGGCTTCGGCTTCTGTGCCGCGTCAGTCGCGAACGGCAGCGCAGGTTGTGTGGGTGTGGTCATGGTATTAGCAGGTCATGCAGTAGGCCATGCGGCCAAGTTCAGTCAGTTCGTAGCCCTCAATGTGGACTGGAAACATACCTCCAAAAGACAGTACCATTGTCCGCTTCCTGACATACCCTTCCGTCGTGAGCGCGTCTGCGATTTTGCTCTTGGTTTGGAACAGGTGGCAGCCGCCAGACAGCGCGCCGTTAATCTCGGCAGCGTATATCTTTTCCAGCATCTTCAGTTCTTGCTTTTTCATAGTATCAGCAGGTTCTCCTCAGTGCCGTCCAGTGCCCGCAGCAGCACCTTGCCGCCGGCGCGACGGTGACGCACAAGGATCGCCATGAGGGCACAGGATCGGCGCGTCGCTTCCGTGATGCTGATGTCGTCCAGCAGCCGGCACAGTTCGCCGAGCTGCTTGCGGTGCTGCTTGCTGATGTCCAGCGAGAGGCGGTGGAGGCGGGGTTTCATGATTCCTGAATCTCCCAAATTTCTTCCGCAATTGTTTCGACCTTTTTCATGAACTCTGCCACATAGCGATCACGCCATTGCGGCGACAGGTATGCGAACAGCATCTCTTTGTGAGCGGTCGCGATGTCGTGTATCCACGGCACTTGCGTCGGCTCCACATAGGTCGCGCCAAGTCGGATTTGCTTCAGTGCATTATCCAGCCTTTTGCTTTGTCCAATCTCGGGGCGGGCGTTGTTGTGCGGATTCGCCTCGTCCATCCAAGGCTTAAATGCCGCGTCGAGCTTGTTGCGCAGATCGGTGTCTGCCTTGGCGTGTAGTTTGGCTGTCAGGGTTTCGGTGTTCATTGGTTAGATCGTGTAGCTGGATGCCATTGCGCGAAGTCTGCGGGTCAGCGATGCGCCGGTCGTGTCCTCGGTGCCGCGTCGCGTGGCCTCGGCGCGCAGCCGCTCCTCAAGCTGCTTGCCGGTGGCATTGCTGGTGAAGCACGTAGGTCGCTCGAAAGCTTTCCGATCCTCAAGTAAACCGTAGAAATCTGTGAGCGTGGATTCGGTGAACCGCGACTTGTCCACGTCGTCGAGGAACAGGATCGGCACCGCTGCCCATTCGGCCAGCCATGCCTCGGCAGCCCGCGCGCCGTCCTCGTACGCGGCTGACATCGCTCGGCTGAGCTTCGCGCCGTGGATGGCGCGGACCTGTCGCCCGGCGAGGACGTGTGGCTTCAGCATCGCGAACATGAGGCGAGTCTTGCAGTGTCCGGCGGGACCGACAAGCCCGAGTCCCTTGCGCCATACTTCCCAAGCGAGGATTTCTGCCACAGCCTGCGCGATCTCGATAGTCTCTAAACCGCCCGCGCCGATGCGCGACGGCTTGCTGCCGACTCGGTTCAGTTCCGCCACCATGCGGGCGGTGTCGCTGTCCCGGTATTCGGGCGGGCAGATAGCGTCAAACGCAGCATGGCGGGCATCCTGCGCGCACGGCACTGGCGTCTGTGCGGACTTCTCGGCTTCGTGCTTCGCGATGCAGTCCGGGCACCGCAGTACGCCGAACAGCGGGCGCTCGCCGCAATACATGACGCTGCCCTCGAACAACGTCTCACAGTCGCGGCACGTTCGCGTTTCGGTGCGGGTAGTGAGGTCGCCCTGCATGATCGGCACGCGCGGGCGGTGAGCCTCCTGAGCCTTTAAGCCAGCGAGTCGGTCGGCTTCGCGTTCGTCGTGCATGGATCAAAACCCCCCCGGTTCAAACTCGCGTTTAGGAACTGTCGCGATGGTTTGTGCATTTCCAACTGCTCGGTTGAGCCAGTTTGTAAAAAAGATTCGTGTGCATTGGCGATTCTTGTTCTTACACCAAAGCTGCGCTCGTTCGAGTTCGTGTCGGACGTTCAGGCTTTTGTATGCCTGCATCGCTTCAATGCCGACGATCCATTCCTCATCCGTCTGGTTTGGCTTCTTCGCTCTCGCTTCCCCTTTCGGCTTTGCCGATGGGGTATGCTGCGGAGCAGCTAAACCGGAATCGGGTACTTCTTTGTTTGCTTCAGAGTTTGCTTTTGCTTCTGCTTTCAGGGTGTCGGGCGTTACTGTCCCGTTACTGTCCGTCACATCGGCGTTACGGTCACGCCACCGTTTTTGCCTCCGTGCGTTCGCGTTTAGCGTGTCCGCCGTAGAGGCTAACTCCCTGTATTTTCGGAAATTGAGCAGTTCCCAACCTCCGTCAATCTTTACGATCCTCCGCCCCTCGTTGTCAGGCGTGCGTGAGTACTGATCCGGCGACAGAAATGCCGTGACGGCCTTCTCGCAGTCTTCGAGCGGCACGCCCGCCAATCGGGCGAGTCCCGGCAGGCTGGCGTGAACCTCGCCGTTCTTATCCGCCAGTGCCAGCATGGTGATCCACACGATGCGCGTGCGGTCGGACTCAGCCCAAATCGTAGAGGTCACGATGGTCGAAAAGAGCTTCGTGTAGTTGGGCATACCGTTACGCATAACGCCTCACCGTTACGGAGTCAACAGCAATCTTTTCCTCATCTTCCTGCTCACGTGCATCCGACAGCAGCCTGAACCGGCACGCGCGGTAAAAGTCATCTGGGTTTCCGCCGACGAGTGAGATGGCCAGTACAGAGCCGAACAACTCCACCGCCATCACAACGTACACTTGGCCCTTGCGCGGCGCCAGATGTTCGTATCCGGGATCGGGAATCAGCCATCCCGAGTCGTCGATGCACAGCACTTTGGCGTTAGGAGTCATGGCGTCTTTTTCAACGGCTCGCGCACCTGCCCGCACCGCCGGCAACGGAACAGCGTCCAGTCGTGATGCAGCCACACCGAGCGGATGCTTTGGAAGCACATGCGTGACGACAGGCGGATGCGGGCGAAGGTCGAGGGCGTCATGGTGTTAATTGTCGAACCAGAACACGAGACGCGACTCACAGCCTTGTGCCTCGAAGCAGCGCATTGCCACAAGGATCGGCCAGTACTCCGTGATGTGTCGAAGTGAGGTTAGCTGCTCGTCATGCTCGGCACACAGCAGCGCGTCTGCCATCGCGGCGGGTGCAGTCAGTTGCTTGACGTTCACGGCGAATCCGCACCGATTGAGGTAGCCAGCAATCGCCAACTCGAATTCATCAGCGGTCAGCCACGAGTGCGTGTGGTGATCGGAGTTCGTCACCCACGACTTACGCTCGTTCCGAATCACGTATTCGCAGTAGCCTTTGGCGACGCATTCCGCCGCGTGCTTTGGAGAGTAGTAGGACGATCCATCTTCGTGCTTATAGTCTTCGACCTGATTTTCCATGATGTAGATCGTGTTGTCGGAGAACGCCGCGAGGGCTGCATCCTTTGGCCACCCGCGCGGTTCTATGTGCGGCACATCGTCCAGTCGAACGCCAGCCATGAAGCCGAACATCCAGTAGTTGCGACCCGGGTTGATTCTTCCACCGAAGTCACTCCAGCCAGAGTTGCCCTTCTGTTTGTATTCAATGTAGCAGTGTATGTCGCATCCCATAGGTTACGTCGTCGGCTTGGGTTTCAGTTCCTCGGCGCTGAGGCGGTCGCGCAGTTGCCGAATGTGCTGCTCGCAGAACTCCAGCGTTGCGCGGTCGCCGCCTCGGACTCCGTGCAGGTGCTCAGCCGCCAGCGTCATGCCGTGGCGCACGGCTTCGAGTTGCACGGCCCGCAGCGTCACGGTGTCGGCAACGACCCAGTTGTTGTGACCGAACATCTCGTCCATCCATTCTTCGGCCTGCTTCATAGTTTTCCAGCCTCAAAGGCGATCCATGCGGCGAACTTTGCGATCTGTTCTCGCAGCTTTTGCGACAGCGCTTCTCTGGATGCGTCGAGGACCGGCAGTTCCATGTCGCGGATGGTTGCGGCCAGCACGATCAACTTCTGTTTGTCCGGCGCGGCAGCCGCAGCCCGTTCCGCGGCCAGCTTGGCGGCAGTGGCGTCGGCCTCGCGCTTCCGCTGTGCCGCCAGTTCGGATTCGGCGCGGTCACGGGCTTCAGCATCGGCCAGCATACGGGCTTTCAGCGCTGCCTCTTTCTCGGCAGCTTCGTCGCGTATCCGCTTCGCCTCCGCGTCGGCTCTGTCCTGTGCCGCCCTGGCCGCGGCTGCCGCTTCGGCGCGCTCCTTGGCCAGCTTGCGCTCGTTCTCGGCCCGTTCGGCTGCAAGGGCTTGTTCCTGTGCGAGCATCGCTCCGAGTCTCACCAGCGCATCTGTCTGGATGGACTGGGCCTCAGCCAACCGCTCTTGAAAACAATCGGGATTCATCCGAATGGACTCGACTGTTTTGATCACTGATGCCACCCCATCGTGTTCACAGCACGAAACAAGATCAGCTATGTGTTTTCCCATGTCGGACAGGGCCTTTTCGATCTTGAGGAGTCGCGCCGTTTCCTTGGCCTCTGCCTCCGCCTTGGCGAGACGTTCGGCTTCCTGCTTCGCCTTCTCGGCAGCCTCAGCGGCTTCCTTGGCCTCGCGGGCCAGCCGGTCCTCGTGCGCCACCTTCATGTCGGCGATGAAGACGTTGCGCTCCGCTTCCGGCAGCAGGTGCAAGTTGAAGCTGGCGGGGTCGATGCCGGGCCGCAAGTACGGACGCGCAGCATCCTCACACTCTTGCTTCAGAGCCGCGAGCCGGGCGGCTTGTGCGCGTTCGGCGAACTTCTCCCGTTCCTCAAGATGTGCCTCAATGGGCTTGACCATGAACTCCAGCAGGTTGTAAACCCCTTGGATGGCCTTTCCGCGCATGATTGAATCGGCCTTGAGGCGGTCCTTCAGCTTTTCACCAGTCGTCCGCTGCTTGACGAGCGCGAGGCGCAGCTTGCGGTTCGCCTCCATTTCCTTGAGTTGCGTGGCGTCTTGCACATTCGGAGCGGACTTGGCCTTTTCGAGCAGGTCGTGAACCGTTCGGAAGATTGGCGCGAAGGATTCGATCAGCCCTTGGGCGGTCGCGAGTTCCACACCGCTGTCTTTGACGGTGGTTTCGAGTTGCACGATTTCGGCAGGCTGTGGTTCGCACGCGCCTGCACCTGTGATCTGTTTCGCGGCTGCGAGGGATGCGTCTGTGACTGGTTCGGTGTCAGTTTGAGTTGGCATGGGTCAGGGTTGTTGGTTTCAAAGATTCTTTTCGTTTCTCGCGCAGCCACATGGCGCGAAGGTGCGGCGTCATCAGTCCGGTGCCCTCGCACCAGTCGCATTCAATGAACGGACCTTCGCCGAAGTCCAGCACTGCCTCGACCTCGCCACCTGCGCCACCGCAGTCCTGACACACGAGCTTGTGCGGCAGCGACGCAACGAAGCGTTTGTAGCGCAGATGATGCTGCCAGTGCCGCCAGTCCAGTTGCGCGTAGTCCGTCACGGCGCTCATACATGATCCTCCAGCGCTTCCTTGAACGTGATGCCGGGCTTGTCGGCCTCCGCGACCGGAACGGCGTTGCAGATGGCCTTAAGGCGTGCGACTTCGGCGCGAAGGTCGTCGTTCTGGTTGCAGGCGTCCGCCAGTTGTGCCGCAAGGCCCACCGCCGCCTGCTCCATCGCGTCCCGCTCCTGCTCGGCTTTCCTCAGCGCGGCCAGGGCTTCGTCGCGTTCGCAGACCGGGCACTTTCCAACTGTGAAGTAATGGGCTTTAGGACAGGGCGTGTTCATATTGAAGATACCATTTCCGCTACGGCTACAACACTGCGCTTCTCTGGTTTGACGAAGCGACTCGCTACTAGGCCATGCTCGCATTGCCACCACTCACTAAAGAGACCTGTGATTCCAACTACCCACACGCCCCATCCGAATCCAGAAATGAACAACATGTCGCGGACACAGTAGGTGCGCCCTTTCACTGGAAGTTCACTGAGATACTTACTCGCCTGTGGAGGAAGTTTATCGTCCACACACACCACCTTGTCGCCAACAGTGTAGTTCGGTTGAATCATGCTTCAGTCTCCAGTTTCGGCGGCTCGGTCCTGAACGCCAGCGACAGCAGCCTCGGATCGCCCAGCACGTTCAATTGCTCGACCTTCACCCACTCCGGAGACCACCCAAAGCGCGGCACAGTCCAGCACCACACGTCTCGGCCCTCAGCGAGCGCTGTCACGAACGGCAGTATACCAAGCGCCTGCTCCGGTTCCATGTAGGCTGCCGCCAGCTCAATCGCCGCGAAGTCCCGCACGTCCACATCGCCGAACCGTTCGCGGCGCTCGCGCTCGGCGTCCAGCTTCGCGGCAGCGGCGTCGCGCTGTAGCTGGAAGGCGTCTCCGGTGCTGTGGCAGTGCTGGGGCATTGGCTACTTTTGGTCAGCAGGCTTCTCGCACGGGATGCCGAAAGGATTGGCTTCATCAAAGTGCATCCACCGAGTCTTGCGCGTGATGTTGGCGGTCATTTCTGAATCGAATGGAATCATGCGATCTTCAAAGAATTGGAATCCCTTCTGCTTCCAAGTTGCAACAAATTGCTCGAAATCTATGCGACTGCCAATGACTTCAACTCGGAAGCGTCCACCGCCAAGCAGTCCATCCCAATAAACACCCTGAGTGATAAACTCCCGCACGAACTCGCCATGCTTTGTCTTGAAGGCAACAGTCAAATCATGAAGCTCCATTTCCCACGGTTTCTGTGGTTCCTCTGGGTGATGCTCACGCGCAGTAAATTGAGGCGCTGGTTCTGGTTGTCCGAATAGCATTCTAAAAAAGGCGTTCATAGTGTCAGTCCTCCACAATCGGCACTTCGCGCCAGCCCTGCTCGGTGCGGAACTCCAGCACATACGTGCCGTCGTCGCGTTCCCGCCACCGCAACGGAAGCTGAGTGTCGGTCGCCACAAGGGCCGTGATGCGGACGCCGTTGTTGCGGTCCTCGCCTACGGTCTTGCGCTGTGGGGTCTTGGGCGGAAGCAGGGAGGTCACGTCAGATTGGCTTTGATGCTTTCGATGATCTGCTCCATCCGCGTCTCGTAGAAGTGCTCGGCCAGCCCTTGCTCGCCTTGCTGCTTCCACAGCAGGAACAGCACGGCCCTGAGCCTCTGTGCCTGCGTCTTGCGGTCGCGCTCAGTCGTGACCTTCAGCGGCTCGGCCTCGCTGCCGTCGTGCGGCTTCACCGTCACGCAACAGGATCGCCCGTGCAACTGCATGAGTGCGCCGGCCTCGCTGGGGCGAAGCTCGGGAGTGATGACCTTGAAGGCGACGCTGTGATCAGCCCGCGAGGTGATGCTGCCCATCTCGCAGTGCAGGATTTCCAGCGTGGTCAGGAGCGGAGGATTCACAGGTACTAGAAAGGTACGGAAAGATCGTCCAGTTCGGTGGTTTGCTTGTTCTCGTAGTCAATCGGAGGCTCCTCCAATGGCGGTTCATCAGAGTGCGCCGCCGTCTGCATCGTGACCTGTTCAGCCTTGGTCTTACCGAGGTACTTGGTCAGGTATTCCTGCAAGCCTTTGTCCAACTCGGTCGCGGCAGCGTCAGTCTCGGGCGTGGTGTCCTGAATGACGAACTTCGGGAAACGGAACGTGACCTTCCCCTTCTTGCCTTCGCCGAAGCCCGCGATGCGGATCGCCTTCTTCAGCACCTCTGAGGAATGTGCCTTTCGGAACTCGATCCAGGCGTTCAATGCAGCCCCGCGGAACGAAATGTTTCCGAGCGTCAGCGGCCCGCCTGCGTCCTTGTAGGCGCAGTAGAGGCTCGCGGTGAAGTTTCCACCGGCAGCGTTCACCCTGTCGCGGATGTTGGCGTAGAATCCCTGCGCGATCACGCCGCCCTTGAAGGACTTCACCACCATCACGTCAGCCTTTGTGTCCTTCACCTCGTTGGCGTAGATACCGCTGTCGCTGGCGTCGGACCAGCCTTTGACTGTCGCGAGTTCGTCGAGCAGCAACCAGACAAACGGGAGCGCTACGGGGATGTTCTTTTTCTGCGCCCGGTCATAATAGGACAGGGTGCCGTGTTCGCCATTCCACTCAAAAAACTTGGCGGCTGGGTTCGAGGTGCGTTCGGTTGGGTTGGATCGTGACATTGTATTTTTGGTTTGGTTGTTGAGAGATTACTTTTCTTCGCCGCGCGTCGCCATCGCGACGCACTCGCCGAACGTGCTGCCGTAGGCCAGCAGCTTGAAGAACGGTGCGGAACCTTGGTAGTGTTGAACGTAACCGTCGTTGTCGCGGACTCGGGTTTGCCACGGCTGCGTCACGACCGTGCCGAGCTGGCAGCGAAAGCCGTTGCCGCGGTTCTCCTGCTCGTTCAGTGGCGCGACGTAGCGGGCCGTGAGGCCGGTCAGCTTCTCGGCATCGACGGCACCGAGGCGCTGTTCGTGCGATGCGCCGTTCATGCTGACGAGCGGGGTGATGGTGTCGTGGTTTGTGTTCATGTTTGGAATAGTCTAGACAGATTTGTGCTTCATAAGCAACAGCAACGCCGCGCCAGCCAACGACACTCCAATGAGCGCGATTGGAAAAATATACCACTTATCGTCTGTGGTGGCCTTGGGTGCGGTTGCGTTTCTTTCAGCGATTATTGCGGCAGCATTGTGATTGTTGTTGATCGCGATCCACCACCACCAAGGAAACATCGGTTGCACAGGCACGTAATGGACGGTATTGATACGCGGCACCGACTGTATTACTCGCGTCGCGGGAACAATCCTTGTGACCGGCGCTGTCCTTGGCGCTACAATCGGCGCACGCGGAGCTATCGCTGGACGCACAGTTACCGCCAAGCCAAGGATGAGAATTAGAATGTTCATAGAGTTATTGTTACTTCTTGGCTTTGCGCGGCAGCAGCGATTCGAGGAACCGCAGCATCACGGCGGCGGCGCGAAGGGTTGCGGCGGGCATGGGCGGCTTCATTGGACTAGTGCTTGTAGAGACATCCGAGCACGTAGGCGACAGCGAACGCTATGGCGGCGATGGCGAGTGCGCCGGGCCATGATATATTGTCGAATGGAGTTTCAGCGAGGATGTTCATGAGATTCGTGGTTGCCGTTACCTGCGCCAGCACACCGCGACCGCGACGGCCAGCGCGGCCAGCGACAGCCACGTGGTGACGCGGCGCTGACGCCATGTGGCGGGACGGGACGGTTCGGCGAGGTGACGGAAGTCGAGGGCGCGGTTCATGGGGCTAGGTCTTCGATTCTGCGGATCATCTGAGCAGTGCGGTACAATTCCTTGAGCAGCGCGATTCGTTCCGAGTCTGTCATTGGCCACTTTTCGGGGTCGGTGAATACCACGATGATTTTCTCAACGAGGCCATTCTTCTGTGCTTCCGGTTCACCGTGATCGGCAACCAAAATGGCGCGCTTTACTCTGTCTTGCTCGCTCATTTGCCCCTCGCCTTCTGTGCCAGCGCCTTGGTGGCCGATGGGGTGCGCTTGCGCTTCTTGGCTGCGTGCATTTTTCGCGAATGGGCACTGCGCTGCTTCTGCGTGGTGCCGAGCCAGCGTTTCGTGGCACCGAGTTTTCCGGCTGCGGAGCAAGTAGTCATTTCGCGGCGTCCTTGGCGATTTCTTGCATGAGCGCCCTCTTCATGCTTCCGTCCGCGAGTTTGCGCAGCCAATTGCACAAGCGAAGCACGACGAGCGCACACAATCCAAACACAAGCAGGAATTTCCCGGCATTGATCGCAAGCCACCATCCGATGAGCGATGCTGCACTTTCCGTCGCTCCATTCAAGGACTCGACGATGAGTTTGATTTCGTCGAGATTCATTTGCCGGATCGGTATGTTTCGAGTTGCGCGGCGATGAGTTCTTTTAGGAACTGGATGAGGTGTTTCATTTCCCGCACTAAAGCGTTCTGCTTAGCGCCATGCAACAACTTTCTGCAACTCCAGTTAGATCATTTCAGCATCACAGTGATGCCGAGACAGCCTCAAGTTTCCGCTTGCCTCCCGTGCCGCACTGTGCTACTCGCGCCACATGCACGTCACTGTTGAATCCGAAGCAGCGCGCCTCTTTGCCGCCGAGGCCGAGGCTGCACGCCGTGAAGCGCAGGAGCGGTACGAGCAGCAGCTTCGCCAGGCGACGGCGGAGTTCTTCCGGCAGGAAGAGGCGCGGCGCGAGACGGAGTTGGAGTTCGCGATCTGAGCGAAGAAAGTTCTTGCGCGGTCACGGCGACTTTGCCATCAGTGCAGCCTCGCCAATAAAACAACTCAGGGAGGACACTACCATGCACTAACTCAAACCCACTCCACTTGTGTTTTCACACCGCCGCCTCGCAGCAATGCCTGGCGGCGGTTTTGTTTACTTCGACTTCACCAACGCGACGATGCCCAGCGCGAACAGTGCGGCGACGCTGAAAAAGTAAGCGGCTACCGCTGTTGCTGGCGAGACGGCGATCATGCCGACAGAAACGCGAGGAGATCGCTGACTCGCGCCAACCAGCCTTTTCCGTACCGCGGAAACTGTCGCAGATGCCGGTAGTATTGCTCGCGTGCATCCAGCATCCGGTTTGGCGCGTCGGCGTCGGCTGACTGTGCCGCCGCGAGAGTCGCGGGACCAACGCTTCCGTCGGGCATCGCCAGTACTGCTGATTGCAACATCTTGGCGCTCGGTTGCTCGCCCATGTTCACCACGCCGTCGAAGTGACAGATCGCCAGCTTCTCCGGCAGTGCATCGCCATGCGCCCGCATCCATTCGTCGGCATGATAACTCGCCACCGCCTGTTCCAGTGTCAGGTTTTCGATGTCGAGATTTGGATGCGCAGCTTTGTCGATTCCGTATTTTGTCGTGCCTCCTGGATCGTTCGGGTCGTGCTCAGTCTTTACAGTTCCGTCCGCATGATACTCGTTCTCATGTGCGAGGCAGAAGAGGATGGCTTTCTGGAAGGCCGGCGAGAATGGCACGATGGATTCTGCCCATCCCGGCAGCGATTGGACGCGCTGGTAATCGTTCACAGCCCCGCCTTTCTCTCAGCCTTGGTGAGTTCAGCATCAAGGATGCGCTTGCCGTCCGCCAGCGCGCGGTTTTCCAGTGAGGTCAGGGCTTGGCTGCCGGTCGTGCAAAGCGCGAGACAGCATGGGGTGATGGCGAGGAGGAGAATGCGCAGGATTTTCATGGGTAGAGTGTGTCACTTCCGGTCGGCCCTGTAAAGCTCATCCACATCCGGCACCGGCAGATTCGGATTCAGCTTCTGAAACGTCCGCCACGACGCGCGCTCGGCATTCAGCGACCACATTTCCCGGCGCATGGTCGCGAAGTCGCTCTTCAGATCCCACCACGCGAACGCAATCGACACGATCAATCCGATGAACATGAAGACCTGCACGATGCTGAGGCTGATGCGCGTGCTGGGACTCAGGCTCGCGGGCCGAAACACGCCGTCGCCGACTGGTCGCTTAGGAGGCACGGCTGCTCCTCAGGTACGCGGCGCGGTCGCACGCCTTGCGGATCGCGAACATGGCTGTAGCGGGATCTTCGATGAGGTCGTGGTAGAAAAGGTAGTCTTGCGCACCGCATTCCCGCATCGCCCGTGACCGAAGCACATCGGAGTCCGCCAGCGTGACGATCAGCACCGGGGGCCATTCGTTGGCGTTGGCCTTGAGGGTCGCCAGCGTCTTGAGATTGTCGGAGTCTGGCAACGTGAGGTCCAGCAGCACGGCATCGAAACGGCTCATGTCGGCTGCCAGCAGTTCCGCCAGTGTCCGCGCCCGCTCGATCTCCAGCGTCATCTTGGTGCGGTGCTGCGCGCCACAGAGCCGCATGGCTGCGCTGTCGGCCTGCTGATCGGAGTCTTCGACGTGGAGGAGGCGGCACATGGTCAGTGTTTGTAGAACGCGATGGCCAGCGCCGCAATGGCGAGGATGTATCCGATGAGTTCGCGGATGCCGTTGCCGCTGCCGTCCTTCACCGATACCCGAACCGTCAGGGCGGCGATCTTGTCGTCGCTGGTCTTGGCGTGGCTTTCCATTAGAGCGCGCATCGCATCGATCTGCTTGGTAAAACTCTCCTCACTCTTGGCCGCAGCTTCCTTTTGCGCCATCAGCGCGGCGTCCACCTTCTCCTTGGTGTCGGCCTTTTGCTCAAGCCTCACACGCTCGGTAATTGCGAAATGCTCTCTTATCCTGTCAAACTTTTCTTCCTTGAGTTTGTTGATCGCATTGATCTGGCAGGTGAACTCCGCCTTCACGCCGTTGATTTCTTGCACGCACAACTCACGCAATGCCGCAATCTCCCGATGCAGCGCCTCAGTGGTCAGGATCGTCGGGTCGGGGACTGGCGTGTTGCTGCTCATGCAAGTCCTGCGGCTTTCTTTCGCTCGACGAGCGCCGCTTCCTCAGCCGCCAACTGCGCGGCAAGCTGCTCCTTGCGGCCCTGGTTGGCGGTTGCGACGAGCGACTGGCGCTTTGCCCGAAGTTCGTCCCATTGGGCGTTCAGCAGAGACTCGGCAACCTCCAGATCAAAGGCAGCAACGGCGATCTGCTGCGTGCGGGCAATCTGCGCGTCGCGCTCGGCGTTGGCGGCGGTGACTGCTTGCACGGCTTCGGCGAGTTGCGATTCGAGTTGAGTGATGCGCTCTCGGTTCGTGGTGTTGATGAGTGCGGCGTCGGCCTTGATCGTTTCAAGCGCATTGTCGGTCTTCTCTTTTTCTGCCAGCGCGGCCTGTTGCGCCGCCGCATCCTTCGCTGCCAGCACTTCCGCAATGGCGGCATCGGCAGCATCAAAGATCGCGACGCGCTTGGCGGCGTCTTCCTCGCCACAGAACAGGTCGATGAGCCGCATGTCGGTGCCGCCATCGTCCGCGGTGAGGTGTGAGATGGACGGGTTGGTTGGATTGATGAACTGGATTTTCATGGATGTTTTACGTTTGGATTCCTGCGGATTGCAAATTGCTGATAAGCTGTTCGAGCCGGTCCTGCAATGTCTGAACCGTCACGAGAGATACGGCGGCAGTCAGAAGCGCCGGCACTGCGAGTGTCGGGGCCGCGACGCTCAGTGAAGCTGATTTCTTCGCCGTGCCTGCAATGGAGGTTGTGGAGGCGGATGGGACTTGGGAGGGGAGGTAGCTCATAGGTTTTAGATTACATTCCAGATCGCGCCGTCGTTGACGACAGTGATGGAGTCGCCTGCGTTCAGTGTGACGGACGCCACTGCCGAGGACGTAAAGATGTTCGAGCCGCCGCCCGTCACATCCACCGTCACGGCAGCAGCACCCTTGTTCTTGATGGTCTGACGGACGCCAGTGTTGCCCGAAACTGCGAGCAACGAGATCGTGAACGCGACAGTTGCGTGGTTCCCCACCACGACATCATCTGTCGCCAACATGCTGTAGGTCGTAGTCTTAACCGATACCGAAACTTTGCGCCCACCGCTCGTGGCGAACACGCCGCCAGCGCTACCGTCCCCGAGACAAGCCGTGATGGTCGTAGTACTGATAGCGAACGCCGCACCACTGGACGTGTTGACTCCAAAGGCTAGCCGCGTGAAGGCCGTGGAGGCGTTGTTGCTGAGAACCAGCAGCCCGTCCACCGTGGGGCACATGAGACGGACGTTCACGTTCCCGCCACCATCGGAAATGTAGAGCGTTCCGTTGACGTAGAAGTTAGTGCTGTCCACGCCGATTCCGGTAGAAACCCCAGCCGGTGCCCAGTAGCGCATCACCTTGTCGCGGAATCCTACACCGTCCGTCCAGAGGCGCAGGAACCGCACTGAGGCTGTGCCGACGCTGGAACTGAAGTCTCCATCCGTGGAGGTGAGGTCGCCAGAAACCGTGAGGTTGCCGCCCGACACAGCGAATCCACCAGTCGCCGACGCCACTGTGATGTTGGCCGATCCGTTAAACGACACACCGCCAATCGTGCGGGCATTCGCCAGAACTGTAGCGGCACCTGCGGTCAGACCGGATGCCGTGCCGGTCAGGTTCGTGGCAACGCCGCTTGAAGGTGTGCCGAGCGCGCCGCCGTTCACCACGAACGCGCCAGCGCTTCCGACAGCCACCTGAAGTGCCGTGGCGACACTGGTACCGAGTCCGCTGACGTTCGTGATGGCCGGCGTGATGGTGACGTTAGCGGCTGCCGTCACCAGCCCTTTGGCGTTCACCGTCCAGATGGTCGATTCGGTCGCGCTGCCGAAGCTGCCAACATTGCTGTTGACCGTCGCGAGCGTGGTGGCCCGGTTGGAGCTTGTCACGTCGCCAGTCAAGCTGCCGATGGTTGTGACGGTCGCGGCGTTTCCGCTAATGTCTCCTGGGAACGTCGCGGACGGCCATTCAAAGTTCACCGTGCCGCTTGTGGTGAAGTTGCCGTTGCTGCCGGTGCCCCAGCCGCCGCTCACGTTTACCGTAGCGGTGCTGGACTGCGCGATGTCCTTGTTCGCTGCGTTTGTAGTGATGCGACAGTTCTCGATGTTCACCGTTCCTTTGCTCGCTGTGATGCCGTCGATTGTCGCGGCAGACAGGTTCAAGTTGCAGCCTGAAAGCAGCAATGTCGCCGTGCTGCCAATACCAGTCGAGGGAATGGTCGTAGTGCCAGAGTTGCCGACAAACTGCGCGCCGAAGATACGGATCGTCGCGCTGCCGCCCGTCACACTAAAGGGAGTGCCAGTGAAGCCTGCCGCGTCCAATTCACCGAGATAGAGAAACGCGCTGGCGTTTCCGCCAAGTGGCGCGTCAACGAACAGCGCGGTATCGTTGGCAGTCGCCTCCATTTTGGGATGCCCAAGGACATAGAGCTTTCCGCCGCCTGCCTTGATACGCCCAAAGAGCTTCTGTGCGGTGACGTAAATTTTGTTCCCGCTGCCGCTGTTGGTTTCGATGCAGATCGTTGAAGTGGAACGAAATATTTTGCCCGAGAGCCACACAGCCCCAGAGGTGTCGGTACCGTGTCCATACACCACACCTTCTGTCGAATCTCCATTCGCCCATTCCTCGGCTGTAAACTCAGCATCTCCGGTTGCTGTCGTGTTGACATCCGAGTAGAAGGCGGACGACTTGCCGTAAACGTATTGTGCCTGTCCGCGCAGCTTTCCATTGCTCCACCAGATCGCATACACAATATCCGCTCCGGTCGCGGAGATATTACGCGCCTTGAGTGTCAGTTGCCCTCCTGCGACATTCACGGCTTCCATCGCCAAAGCCGGCGATCCAGAGTGCGTGAGCGTGATGTCCAGCGCCTCAATATTCACGACACTGGACGCATGGGTGACGTTCACGACGCCGAAGTTCGCCAGTCCGGTTGCTGAACTGGTAAGCACGAACGTGCCCTGTCCCGTCACGTTGCACGTTACCGACGCTCCCTTGTCGTCCAGAATGCCGACTGCCGATGCGTTCTGCGTCATCGTCACAGTCGCGCCTGCCTCGAAATGCCAGTTGACGCCGTTCTTGAGGATCGAATCCGTGACGGCGTAGCTACCGGGCCGCACAAAGATCGTGGTGCCGCTGACCGCCGCCGCCTTCGCAGCCGCGAGCGTCAGGAACGAGGCATTGAAGGTGCCGGCATTCGTGTCGTTGCCGTTCACTGAATCCACCCACAGCATCTTACCGGTTGCGATGCTGGTGATGCCGCCACTGCCGCCGTTCAACCACGCCCTGCGGTCGCTGTTGCTCGTAATGACGCCACCGGAAGCAACGACAAGGGCCAACGGATAGTAGTTGCTGGTCCAGCCGCTCGTGTTCACCACAGCGACGCCACTGCCGTCCAGTTCGATGTAGTTGGTCGCGTTGGTGATTACGACACCGGGCTGTGCGGCGATCTCGCTGCCGCCGAGCTTGCCGCCGTTGATGTCCACCGTCAGGGCGGTGCCGGACGAAACAAAGAAGTCGTTCTGGGCTGCCAACGGGACGGGCGTGACGCTGTCGCTGAGGATCGCTGTAGCGTCAACTGTCAGCTTTTTGCGCCGCGTCTTGTCGTAGGTTCCGCTGCCGACTGACTTCTCCCATTCCACTTCTATCGAAGCGTCGTAGCTGGTGATGCCTGCCGTGAACTTGGCCTTGAGTTCAGCCGTGTCCAGACTCAACGAATACGTGTATGGCGAGCCGTCTGCTGCGGGTCGCACCGGGATCGCTGAAGCGAGAATCGTCGTAGTGGGATTTTGCCAACTGTTGACGCCGATCAGGATGCCGGTGCCAGCAGGAAATCGAAACGGAACCCTCTTGCGCATGAACGTAACCGTGCCAGTCAGCGTCGCGCACAGCGCGGGGGGCTGCTGCCCAAGGCTCAGCACAAACGATTCAACGTCAATTTCCAAATTCATTCAGGGAAGGCTGTCCGAAATTGCGTCAGGACCAACATGAAAAGGTTCGGCGCGGCCACCCTGACGATGGCCGCGCCTCCCCATTGTGAAGTGACCAGCCGGAGCTAGTCACAATGCTTTAGGCATATTGACAAATGCTGTACGGGGCCGAACCATTGCATCGGCTGTGGCGAATTACCGCGCCGTACGCGGTGTAGCGGGGGATCGCACCGAGTTCAAAGATGCCGCGGAAAAATCCCATCCGACCGTCCTTGTTCAGATCGGTCAGGTAGCCACGCCAGCCCCATTCACCGCGGAATCCCACGGGCTTGAAGTCGGTGCCACCAGTGTTGCCGACAGCGCCGGGGAACGTCTCCTTGATGAGCGCCTTGTTGAAGATGATGCTGTCTTCTGCGGTGGCTTGTTCGTAGTCATCATTCTCGGTGGCCTCGAAGCCCACGTCGGTCGCGACGATCTTGTACGGCTCAACCTTGACCCACACGCTGCCGTTGTGGTTCCAGCGCGGCACCGTCATGTCGATCACGTGCTGAAAGCCGCGGATCGGGGCTTCCGTCACATTGATCGCCTTGAGGAGATCATCCACGCGATCCCGGTTCCACCGCATGTCGTTGCGGGTCTCGGTCTCGCTCTTGATGCCCCAGCTTGTCTCGGGGCTGCACAGGAGCGCGTAAACCGAACTGCCGTTTTCTTGCGTCAGCGCGGTCGGGCCAGCCCCGGCTAGATCCAGCTTGACCTTCCATCGGTCGAGCAGTCCTTGCGTGAGGCGTCCCAGCACATTGGCCCCGGCGGTCTTGAGGGCCGCGTTGGCACCAGACATGTTGAATGTCTCGGCACCAGCAGCCCCGCCGGCATTGGTGCGGGTGATATTGCCGACCGGCGGGATGCAGACCACGACCTTGTTGGCGCACCAGTAAACGAAGTCCCGGCGGAACTTCTCCGTCATGGTGAAGGTGGTGTTGAACTTCAGGTTGTTGACGATGGCCTCGATCTGCATCGGGCCTTCAAACGCCGTGAAGAGGTCGGTCGCGCAGAGACGCTGGCTTTCCAGCGCGAACTGCTGCATCGTGAACGGCACCTTCTTGGTTCCCATCTGGAGCATGATGACCGGAGGATCGCAGTTGTTCTGGTCGGTGCTTCCGAGGCCGGCAGAGCCGATGTCAGCGAAGCCTGCGGCGTCATATGCGGGGTTGGTGATGGTGCCGCCGTCCGTGTAGGTGACAGCCGGCAGGGTGCGGCCAAATGTGGTTATGGACGGGCTGTAGCCGATGCCGCCTGGGAATGCGCCCTCTTCGATGAGGGTGAGCCACGGCGAGGCGTAGAGGGTGCGCTGGAGGATTTCGTTCTGGAGATAGCGCCCCGACTCGCGGAGCATGAAGTCTGGAATGTTTGTGACGGCCATTGAAGTGTGTGGAAATGGCAGTGCGGGCAGCTAGATACCGTCCCTCACCGCCGGGTGAGTTGATGTGGACTGTAGCTTCCAAAGGCCACCGCGATGCGGTCCCCTTGGAGCAGATTTCTAGCTGCGAGTTCTCGGCCTCGCGCGAGCCGTTGCCAGTTAAACAGACTGTCGACGTGGGATGCTGTTACCTCAGCCTTGAGGAAGCGTCAAGGAATTATTTTCAGCCGTTCAAACTCGTTCCAATCACGCTGGAACTTTTGTTGAATCGCCCACTGCGTCACTTGCTCCAAGTGGGCTTTGTACACCTGGAATTCAGCTTCGCCGGATAGCGCGAACTGGAATCCTTCGCCGCGCACTGTCTCGCGCAGCCCCATCACGAATCCGGTGAGTGCGCCAAGGAATGTACGGCGCGTGAGGTTCATGCGATGAAATACTTCATCCGAGCCCGTCCCTCAATGATGCTGTTCTGTTGCTCCCGAATCGGACACGTCTCCTGCACCGTGGGGGCACCGACGCCGGCAGCGCACCAGAACGGCGCTGACTGATTGCAAAGCACCTGTGGCGATCCCGCCATCATGCGCGTCAGCACCAGCAAGTCCGATGTCTGCGCGTGCTCGATGCGGCGACCGATGGCGATTTGAAAAACCTCGTGCTCAGATGGTAGGCCGACGAACACCGCGCCCGTGTAGTGCCGCGAATAGTCCGGCCACGGAAATCTCGGGTTGTGATACCGCGGCGACCGCGCAAAGATCACCGGCGACGGAATCGCTTCCACCGTCAGCCAAGGCTCCAAGCTGACGCCGCTGATGCCGAGGTGTCGCGCCTGCCAGTTCGCGATGTTCTCTCCGACTATCGGTTTCGTGTGCCGAAAAGTGCTGAAGTCGATGCAACCTTTCGGCCTCTCACCCCAACTGACACTCGCGACGTACGGCTGCGCGGCCAACAGCGGACGGATCGCCTCGTAGCGCGCCCCCTGCATGGACTCGCGGCAGAAACCGGGCTGTCCGGTGCCGACTTCCGTTGGTGCGCCGATGACAATGTGGCCGCCGCCGAGGTGTCGGATGACGGGCAGAGCGGCCACTAGATCCCCGAGATCGCCTGTGTGGTAAAAGACCGCTTCTACCGCGCGCTTCACTGGAGTCTCCATGACCGGCAGCTCTGCCGCGGTGACGGGGCGCTGTTTCGCGGCTCGTGCGGCGCGTGCCTTCGCGAGTCCGGCCAGCACTGCGGGCGTGACGGCGTGGGTGCGTTTCTTGGCTTGCGTCGGGGTGCTCATGTGGTAGAAAAGAGCGCACCGGCAATCCGTAGAAGCGGCGTGCCGGTGCTAACAATCCACATGAAGAACCCATGCAAATCGCTGATCAAAATACTACCGTAACCCACCCGCTCGTCAAAAACATTGCGGGCCAAACATTCGGATACCTCACCGCCATTCGGCGCGTCGGAACAGACATCCACAGAAACGCAGTTTGGGAATGCCGATGCGTCTGCGGCGCGCTCAAGAGCTTGAACGGCCTCGTTCTCCGACAAGGCAAAACGAAGTCTTGCGGATGCAAAATGGGAGAGATGTGCAGTGAGTCGAAGATCACCGTTGACTTGATCGGCCAGAAATTCAATCGCCTGCTTGTGGTGCGCCGAGTTGGTCGAACGAATGCGAAAAACCGCGCCACCGTGTGGAATTGTCTCTGCGATTGTGGCGGCTTCGCTCTGGTAACGAGCACGAATCTGACAAGTGGAAACAGCCAAAGTTGCGGATGTCTTCAACGGGAACTTCTTTCCGCACGTCAAACGGTTCACGGCCTCAATAGGCCGGGACGCCGCACCAGAATTTACAACATCTGGTGTGGAATTAAATCCCGTTGCGATTGTCCGACCAACGCTGCTTACCATCACTACGGAGGGCGCGGGATCAAGCTGTGCCAAGGCTGGCGCGATGTGGTGCAATTTCGGGCCGACATGGGCGATCCCCCTGACTCTCTTTCGATTGACAGGATCGACAACAACGGAAGCTATTCGTGCGGACATTGCTCGCAATGTCGATTCATGAGATGGACTGCAAATTGCCGATGGGCAACCGTTGCTGAACAGGCACGCAACAAGCGCACAAACCGTTTTTACACGCACAACGGACAGACGTGGTGTGTCCTTGATTGGGCGACCATCACTGGACTGTCCGCCAGTGCCATCGTCCACCGCATTGAGCGGCGAGGATGGACTGTTGAACAAGCGTTGTTTACTCCAGCACGACCGGGGAATCATGGGACTAAATGAAATTCTGATGTTCGACTGATTCTGCTGGCAACGCGGGCGCGTAACCGTCTTCCACAACGGCACCAAGCGCCTCGACGGCGGGGGCGAATACGCAACCGGGGCAAATGTCCCGCGGAATCACTTCGCGAATCGGCTTCTGTAGCAGATCGCCGATCTCGTCCCAATGGCACACGCGCCACGCACTTCCGAACTTATGTCCAGCAGTTCGGTGCAAGACTACGCTATCACAATTATATATCCACCCATCTGCGTTTAGGCATGGACGAACATATACCTTATAGCAAGCCTTAGATGGTTGAAAAGGAGGTTTGTGTTGCGAGAAGCAGATCGCTCCGTTAATTCTATTCGCCATTTCGGTAAGCGTCCTGTGTCGCTCTGGAATCAGATCGGGTTGCAAGCAGTTGCTCAAAAGGCGGCAGTACGCCGGATTGTGCTTCTCGACGTATTGGCGGATCTGATCCTCGATCCACGGCAGCCGGTCCGCGGCCATCACCACCTTTCGGTTCTCCATTGGAGTGCGAATGTCTTCCGGAGTAGAAACCCATCCATGCTTGTGTGAAGGTTCCTCGTAGCTGTCGCTCAAAATCCAAGAGAATCCTAGACTCGTCTTTTCCGAATCGAAGTCAGGCACGTAAACCTGCTGCTCCTTGTGGTTGTGATCCAGTCCAGCCATGCTGATCCGGCACCATGTGAGCTTGTCGAGGTTTTCAGGCGAAAGCGTTTTCCATGATACGCGCCCGTCCGGATATTGCTTCATCGGAAGCCCATTCGTAATCATCCCGATTTGGAGTCCCTGCGCGTGAGTGTAGGCGATCAGGTCGTTACAGTCCGCGCCAGTCTCCTTGCATTTCCACATCAGGACATTGCCGCCGCCACTGAACGTAATGCTCTTGAGCCCGAGTGGAACAAGCTGAGCGAGGAATCCCTTGATCACACTGAACGGAAGCGAATCACCCGCCCGTTCGCCGACGCTACAAAACGAACATTTTGCGGAACAGAGATCGGTTGGAGCGCACCACGCGCTGATAGGATGGCCCTTTCCGTTTCTCAAATCCAGAAGCGCCTCTTGGTGGTGCCAGAGCTTCTCCCCCGTGCTCGTGAAGCTGTCCTTGAGTTCAGTCATAAATTGGAATCGTTCTTGTTTACGCTACCACGCCACCTCCAGCGCGTCACCGTTCGCGCTGCACGCGTAGCCGAGCTTCCTAAGTTGTTCGATCACCTTCTCGGAAATGTCCAATTCAACGCCCGTGACAAGCCTGCTCTCGCCTCGCTCTGACTCGCCGTGAATGCTGCCCATGATGCTGCCAATTCTGGATTCAATCCTGAAGTTCCCAGCTTTCGCCCACGCGGTTCGTTTCTTGGCTTCTTCGGCGGTGATGTTGTTCATGTGTTGCGCGGTGTCAGGATGGTGTCGAAGATGTGCCCCAGCAGGTTGGTGGAGATCGCGTAGGCGTCGGGGCGAATCCATTTATGCCACAGATCGTAGGCGTTCTGCGAAATCTTTTCAAAGACTTCCTGCTGAATGTTCCCCTCGGGCATGGAGAGGTCATCTCCAAACGTCACGTAATGCTCGCCCGGCTTCATCGCTGGAAAGTAATCCTGATCCGCAGCTCGCAGCGGCAGCAGGTTAATCGTCCCCACGCTCGCCGCCTCCCAGAACCTCTGCGCGGCGTAGATGCTGAACTCCCATTTGCAGTCCGCAAAGAAACAACACTCGCCAATGGAGGCACGATGCCGCTCCTCCGGCTCGGAGACAAAATTCATCGCCTGCTCCAAAATCCCCATGTCAATCGGCCCATGCCGTTTGGCGAACTGTTCTGCCAGCCAGTAAAAGGATCGCGGACATTTGTTGTTCCAAACGCCGGGACTCGACAGGTCCAATTCGTCGCCCCATCGGGCAATCGACGTACACTGATCGCCCGTGCCTTGGCCGACCGGGAAACGTCCGTGCCTTCGGAAGATGTCGCGGCACTCGTCGCAATAACGGAACTGCGGGTTCATCTCCTCCTTGAAATAGTCGCGCAGCAGAAAGCCGCTTGCCGAATCTGCGCACTTGTTTCGTAGTGCCATCAGGAACGTCACCACGCGCAGGAAATGCGCCCCTCCGCGGAACAGCACGGTTGGCCGGCGCGCTCCGAATGTTTTTCGTTCTGGAATCATCACCCGGTTCCAAATGGGATAGGGGAGTGATTGGATCGCTCCACGCTCGCGCATGAAGTCGAACCGCTCCCATGCGTCGTCTGGAAGGTATTTGCGCCGCTCTGCGGTGATGTTGAATTCAGAATCAATGGCCGTCGCGTGGCTGAAATTTCGGTTCGGCACTCCCGACAGCATGAAGACCCGGTTGACCAGTAGCAGTTCCGGCGCGTATCGCAGCACTTCTGGCAGATAGGCTGAATCCACCGAAGCAAATCCGAAAATCTCGCAATCGTTCTCTTTGAAGTGCCGCACCTTTTCTGGCGTGAGATAGTCGGCATCGCAGATGACCGCGTTGCCCCTTGATGGCGTGAGTTCGCCGATGCGCGAACAGGCAATGCCGTGTTCCTGCGCGTAGGCCAGCATTGGGGCGAAATACATGCGGGACAGGAAATCATGTCGGGCTGGCTCGGGGTCGTAGAATTGCAGGCTCATTTCACGGCCTCAAGATTGAGCGAGACAAGGACGGCTTCCGGATTGTCCTTTTGCATGTGTGGCAAGTAGGCTGAGGCGAAATCGTCGAACTGTGCGTGCTCCGTGGCGCGCCAGTCCCATCGGCTTATCTTGCAGAACCCAACACTGCGCAGCGCTTGGGTGAGTGTTCTTTCGTCGAAGGCGATGAAGTGGTTGTTCTTCGGATGATTCTGCCCGCCGTAGAGCAATCCAGTGATCTCGTTCAGATCCACAGTCTGACAATACCGTTGCACGCACGCCGCGAAGTCCGGCACGGCGATTCGCAGGATGCCTCCTTCCTTCAGGAGATCGCGCCAGTGCGTGAGTGTGGCGAGGATCATGTGCCGGTGCGCATGTTCAAGCACATGACAAACATAGATCGTATCTACGCTTCCACGGTCGAACGGTAGTGCCGCCATGTCGGCGTAAACGTCGGCGCGCACCGAATTGAAGATGTCGATGTTGGTCCATCCAGGAAGGTAGTTGCGACCGGCTCCGATGTGAAGTTTCATACGATTTGCGCCAGCCCCAGTTCCTTCATTTTCAGCACCGCTCTGTCGCGGATCATC